>OJRQ01000019.1_pt1 | contig 187043 bp, 180 predicted proteins | sample 1599271 | NCBI WGS metagenome assembly OJRQ01 (sample SAMN03922533, study PRJEB24848) | human gut metagenome | isolation source: stool sample | host: Homo sapiens | place: Germany | collected 2010-05 | reverse complement strand
GGGTCCAGGGGCGGAGCCCTTGGACGCGCGCCGCAGCGCGCGGAACTCTCCTTATGCTCACAAAGCGCAGGAGGGGGTCAAAGGGGGGACCCTCGCCGGGGGTCCCCCCTTTGCGGGCGGCCTCCGCCGCCCGCAGCCCCTGCGATTTACGAACACCCGCAGTCATCCGACGCCGGGCGGGGGTGGAACCCCGCCCCTACAGGGGGCGCTGGGAACTGCGACACGAGCCGTTGCCCGAGGCAATGAAAAAGCGCCGCCCGGAGGGCGGCGCTTTTTCATCTCAATAAAACGTTGCAACAGGCTGCTCAGGGGGCTCAGCTTTCTCCCAGGAGAGGGCCGTCAGCACCGGGCCGCGGCGGCCGTAGGCACGGTGGAACTTGTAGTCCATCTTCGCCGTCAAAATGACCCAGGCGTCGTTTTCCGGCTCTGGCGCGTCGGAGCAGACGCATATGAAGGCGGAAAACTGGATGTCGGCCTCGCAGCAGGTCATGATGTGACGTCCGGCGATCACGCTGCCGGCTGGGATGCCCTTGCGTTTGAGGCAGCGTACTTTCACACGCACGGTCTTGCCCGCGTACTTCTTCGGCTCCTCGGATACGTCGCGGTACCAGAGCGCGTAGTCCCTGTCCTCGATGTTCACGACGGGCGCGTCGAGGTCGAAGGGCAGGGGGTCCTCTATGTCGTCGTAGGCGACCTTGCCGTCGGCCGTCTCGTAGGCAATGTCCGCCCGGCGGGATGCGCCGCGGACTATCTTGTGGAACTCCATCTTGTCCATTTCGGGCTTGAAGCGGTTGAACACGACGAGCTCAGCGCTCTTCATCTTGTCGTAGCAAAGCTGGCGCATGTTGGCGTTGTAGGTGAGGAAGGTGCCCGCGTCCGCGAACATGAACTCCTGCGCCACCAGCCAGTTTTCCGGCAGCGCGCCGTAGAGCGTGTCGAGCATCCACATGCCGTTGTACTCCACCAGCACGCGCTCAGCGCCCGCGGCTTCGAGCCAGGCCGCGAGGTTCTCAGGCGTCAGCTCGCTCTCCTCCTCAACGGCCTTCAGCTTTACGCGGTGGCCGGAGAACTCCTCGGGCTCGAACTCCTCGATGCCCTCTTCGCAGACGAGCAGCAGCGTCGGCTCGCCGTTGTTGAAGCGCTTGTCTTCAAGGGTCTCCTGTATGAACTTCGTCTTGCCCGCCTCCAGAAAGCCGGTGAACAGGTAGACGGGAATTTGCCTTTGCTCAGCCAAGTTTGAACAGCTCCCTCAATCCGTCTTCGTCAAGGCCGGAGCCGATGACGCAGAGCCTGCCGGTCACAGCCGGGGCGCCGCGGCGCAGCTCGCGCTCGCCGGGGACGTAGTCGAAATATATCCAGTCCTCGCCCTCGGAGGCGACGTAGCCCTTCGCGCGGACGACCTGGCCGTAGCGCAGGCTGTCCAGCCCGGCGAGCATCTCGTTTATCTCCGCTTCCGTGAACTTCCGCGCCGTCTCCGCGCCCCAGCTCACGAACACCTCGTCCGCATCGTGGCCGTGGTGATGGTGGTGATGGTGCTCGTGGTCGTGGTCGTGGTGCTCGTGTCCGCAGGAGCACTCCTCGCCCTCGTGGTGGTGATGTTCATGCTCGTGCTCATGATGGTGCTCATGCCCGCAGCAGCACTCGTCCTCTTCCTCCTCGGCGGCTTCGGCGGCCAGGCGGGCGAGCTCGGCCTTGAGGCTGTCCTCGTGCTCCATAGCGGCGCGCAGGGTCTTGCCGTCCAGCTCATCCCAGGGGGTCGTCACGATGACGGCGTCCTTGTTGTGCTCGCGGAGCATGTCCACGCAGGCGGCCAGCTTGGCCTCGTTCATGCCCTTCGTGCGGGAGAGCACGATGGCCCCGGCGTTCTCGACCTGGTTGCACCAGAATTCACCGAAGTTTTTCATGTACATCTTGGCGCGTGTGGCGTCCACGACGGTGGTGAAGGAGCCGGGGACGAGATCGGGATCGCCCACGTCCTGCACGGCGCGGATGACGTCAGAGAGCTTGCCGACGCCGGAGGGCTCGATGAGTATGCGGTCGGGCGCAAATTGGGTTTTGACCTTTTCCAGCGCCTCGGCAAAGTCGCCTACGAGGCTGCAGCAGATGCAGCCGGAGCTCATCTCGGTTATCTCAACGCCCGCGTCCTGCAAAAAGCCGCCGTCCACTGAGATCTCACCGAATTCATTCTCGATGAGCACCAGCTTCTCGCCCGAGTAGGCCTCGGAGATGAGCTTTTTGATGAGCGTGGTCTTGCCTGCGCCGAGAAAGCCTGAGAATATGTCTATTTTCGTCATTTTCTACGCTTCCTTTTGAAATTGTAATTCTGTTTTGACTGGGTTATAATCATAACCAATATATTTTACCACCAGCAACACGGGGGGTCAAACGTAAAATGAAAAAACTTAGGGAATCCGCCGTTTGTCTCATTTTAAGCCTTTTGCTGGCGCTCTCTGCCTGCGGCACGGCGCCCGAGGAGCCCGCGCTGCCCAGCCCTGACGCCGAAGGCGTAGCTACACCAGCACCGACCCCGACCCCGGAGCCGACGCCGACGCCCGACCCGGTGCTGACGCGCGCGGAGGAGCTGCTCGCGGGCATGAGCCTGCGTGAGAAGCTCTGTCAGCTCATGATAGTCCGTCCCGAGGTCCTGACAGGGGAGAGCCCCGTCACCGCAGCGGGGGAGACGACGCGCCTCGCTCTGGAGCAGTACCCCGTCGGCGGGCTCATCTACAGCGTGGACAACCTCGTCACGCAGGAGCAGACGCGGGAGATGATAGAGAACACGCAGTCGTATTCCAAGATACCCCTCATCATCAGCGCGGACGAGGAGGGGGGCAACGTGGGCCGGCTCATGTACAAGCTGGGCACGACCTTCATCCACTCCATGTACAGCTACAAGGACATGGGCGAGGACACGGCGTACCAGAACGCCCTGACCATCGGCACGGACATGGTAAGCTGCCTGTTCAACACTGATTTTGCCCCGGTGGCCGACGTGTGGACGAACCCGGCGAATACAGTGATAGGGGACAGGGCCTATTCGGACGAATTCGGCCAGGCGTCGGAGCTCGTCGCCGCGGCGGTGCGCGGGTTCACGGAGTCGGGCGTCATCTGCTGCGTGAAGCATTTCCCGGGCCATGGCGACACCTCGACGGATACGCACGAGGGCGCGGCTGTTGTGGACAAGAGCCTGGAAGAGCTGCGCGCCGGCGAATTCCTGCCCTTCGAGGCGGGGATAGAAGCTGGCGTGGATATGGTCATGGTTGGCCATATCACCGTAACCGCCGTGGACGATGAACCCGCAACGATATCGCATGAGGTCATTACCGGCCTGCTGCGTGAGGAGCTGGGCTGGGACGGCGTAGTAGTCACGGACTCCCTGGATATGGGCGCGCTCGCGGGCTATGAGATAGGAGAGGTCTGCGTAAAGTATCTGGAAGCCGGGGGAGACATCATGCTGGGCATCCCCGACCTTGCCGCCGCCCTGACCGCCCTCGAAACCGCCGTGACCGAAGGCCGCCTGACCGAGCAGCGAATAGACGAAAGCGCCCTGCGTGTCCTGATGCTGAAGCTCTCGCACGGCATCGCGGAGTGACGCTGAAAAACATGTCCACCCCGTTTCTCCTGCCTTGCCAGAGAAACGGGGTGGTTTTTATAGTGAGAGCATATTTATGGCGGATATCACTCGTGGTGATGACCGCACTCGCCGGCGTGCTCGTGTTTGTGGCAGACGGAGCCGGTGCTCTTCAGTTCGCCCTTGAGGTAGGCTTCGACCGCGGTGCGGGAATCGCCGGTCGCGCCGACTATGACCTCGACGCCACGCTCGTTAAATATCTCGACGGCGCCGCCGCCCATGCCGCCGGCTATGATGACCTGCACGCCCTTGTCGGCCAGGAAGTTCGGCAGGAAGCCCGGCCTGTGGCCCGGATTGGGGATGGATTCCTCGGCCGTTATCACGCCGCCATCGGCGTCGTAGAGGTTGAAGTTGTCGCAGTGTCCGAAATGGCCGGACACCGTGTTTCCCATAGCTGCAACTGCGATTTTCATAACTCTTACGTCTCCTTATCATTGATATTCAAGTCTAAAAGCCTCGTGGCTTTGATAAACACCTCATATAGCGCCTCGCGCGCCGGGCAGTCGATATCCGCCAGACTGCGGCCCTCGTTTATCGCGCGCTGGGCGCTTTTGTCAAAGGGTATGCGCCCGAGGAAAGGCACGTCCTGTTCCGCGCACCAGCTCTCGATTTTCTCCGCCAGTTCCGGGCTGACGTCGGCACGGTTCACGCAGACCGCCGTGCGCACCCGCGACATTGAGGCCGTCCGCACGAGCCTCTGCATGTCGCTCAGGCCAGAGAGCGAGGGCTCCGTCACAATGAGCGCCAGGCTCACGCCGTTCATCGAGGCCATGACGGGGCAGCCCACGCCGGGCGAGCCGTCGATTATCGCCAGTTTCTCTCCAGGCGCGGTCTCGAACAGCGCGCGCTTGACCTCAGTCACCAGTTTGCCCGAGTTGCCGCGCCCCATGCGCAGCTCCGCGTCGGCAAAGGCGCCTGCACCTGTAAAAACGCGCAGCTTCCCTGCAATGTCCGGACCCAGCCGCGCCGCGCCCGCTGGGCAGCACTCGACGCAGAGCCCGCAGCCCTCACAGCGAAGCTCGTCCACGGCAAATTTGCCGTGCTCCGAGGGCGAAATCGCCCCGAAACGGCACATTTCCACGCATTTTCCGCAGCCCAGGCAGGCGGTGGGGTCAATACTCGCCTTGTCGGAGCCCAGGAAGTCCGCCTCGCGCCGCTCCGGGTATCCGCCGGATACGAGGGCGAGATTCGGCGCGTCCACGTCGCAGTCAGCGGCGGCGCGCGCCCCGGAAAAACGGATGAAGGCGGCGGCGGTCGTGGTCTTGCCCGTGCCGCCCTTACCGCTGAGGATGAGCAGCTTTTTCACTCCGCGGCCTCCCCTCTTATGCGCGTCAGCAGGCCGGAAAAGAGACTCCGCGCGCCCTCGTCCTCGCGGCAGGCAAGCGCGCCGCGCGCGCCAAGCTCCGCCAGCCGCTCGCTGTATGGTATGCGCGCAAGGACGGGCAGGCCCTCAGCTTCCAGCCAGCGCTCAAGCTCGGGATAGTCCGCGCCGGCCTTGTTCACGACCACGCCGCAGGGCTTTTTCAGAACGCGCATGAGTTCCGCGACAAGGCGCAGGTCGTGCAGGCCGAAGGCCGTCGGCTCCGTGACCAGGACGCAGTAGTCCGCGCCCCGCGCGCTTTCCATAACGGCGCAGGAGCTGCCCGGCGGGCAGTCTATCACCGTCAGCCCATCGTCGCCCGCGGCCTCAAGCGCGGCGGAGATGACGGGCACGCCCGTGGCCTCGCCCAGCTTAAGCTCGCCAGTCACGACGCGGACGCCGTCGCTCTCGCCGCTCTCGACCGCGCCCGCCTCTCGCCCGGCCTCACTCACCGCCCCATCGGGGCAGACGTAGGCGCAGACGCCGCAGGAGTGGCAGACCTCGGGAAAAAGCATCGGCGCGCCCTTCACGAGCACCAGGGCGTTAAAGCGGCAGCTCTCGACGCATTTGCGGCAGCCGCTGCACTTTTCACGGTCGAATTCCGGCATTTTCCGCTCTACCACGCGGCGCGCGACATTTTCCGGGCGGAAAAACAGGCGGCCGTTCGGCTCCTCGACGTCGCAGTCAACATAGGCGGCGCGCCCCGCAGCGCAGGCTAGTCCGGCGGCGACGAAGGTCTTGCCCGCGCCGCCCTTGCCGCTCAGTACGGCTATCTTCATGCGATGCCGTGGAAGCCCGCGTGGAAATGCGTCAGCTCCGCGAGCTCGCCACGCTCCAGGGCGGCGGCGTTTTCGATGGCCGAGCCCTCGTTGGACTTGTAGATCTTTATACCGACGGCCTTGAGCACTTCGGCGGCGTTTTCACCGCAGCGGACGGTGACGAGCGCGTCTGCCCCGCTGTCCGCGGCGGCCTGGGCGGCCTTCAGGCCTGCGCCTCCCTCGGCCTGGGCGCCGGGGTTATCGACAAATTCGGTCTTCCCGCCCTCGCAGAGCAGGAAGTACGGCGCGCGGCCGAAGGACACGCATACGGGGCTGTCCGGCCTCGCCTCATCGACGGGGATGATTACCTTCATGTCTCATTCTCCTTTCAAGCAGCGACGGCGGCAGCCGGGACGCCCGCAGTGCTCGCTCCCGCCCTCGCAGAGGCGGTAGGAGCCGCCCTCTATGCGCAGCGGCCGGCTCTCGACCAGCGCGGCGGCAAGCTTGGCGCGCGCGCTGTTGTAGATCTGCTGCGCCGTCGTGCGGGCGACGCACATATACACGCTGCATTCTTCCTGGGTGCAGCCCTGGTAGTCTATGAGCCTGATGGCCTCGTATTCCTCCACCGACATCAGGACGGGCAGGGCCTCGGAGCGCTCGCAGACGGCAGGGCCGAACTCGCTGCAGCTCGGCAAGCCGCAGACGCGGCGGCACTTCTTCGGACGCGGCATCGCGTCACCTCATTTCTGACATATGCCAATTTCATTTTTGAGTTTAGCACTGTTTACGGCATATGTCAAGAACTGCGCGTCAGATAAAAAATTGAGATTACGTGCGGAAAAGCGCGCGGGACGCTTGACAAATGTGAGCGGGGATGGTAATATAACTGAGCTTGCGGGCGCGTCCGGGGGAAACCGGGTGCGGGAGCCAGTTGCCTGCTAAATAAGCGCCAGTAGCTCAGCAGGATAGAGCAACTGCCTTCTAAGCAGTAGGCCGGGGGTTCGAGTCCCTCCTGGCGTGCCAGGGCAAGGCTCCATGAATGGTGGGTGTAGCTCAGTTGGTATGAGCACCGGATTGTGGTTCCGGGTGTCGTGGGTTCGAGCCCCATCTCCCACCCCAGAAATGCGGGAGGCCGGCAATGCCGGCCTCTCTGCACAAGTCGATGGTGGGATGTAGTGTAACGGTAACACACCAGACTTTGACTCTGATATTGTAGGTTCGAGTCCTGCCATCCCAGCCAGCGCCGCTTCGCCGCAGTCGGCACTCCAGTTTAATATGACCCAGTAGCTCAGCAGGCAGAGCACCTGCCTTTTAAGCAGGGTGTCCGGGGTTCGAATCCCCGCTGGGTCACCATAAAATCAAAACGGTGTAGATGCCACTGGCGAAAAGCCAGTGGCATCAACCGTTTCCGGGCTTTTTCAGCTCAAAAATTCACGGATGATTCCATAGATGCCAACCGCTGTTTTCCCCTAACTGGTGGGATTCGAACCCCCTCTTCTCGGAGGTTGGCAAAACCAGAAACCATGTAGCGCCCTTTTTGAAGCATCAATTTTCAAAAAGGGCGCTATTTTTCTATCAATAGAATACACAAAATTTGAGGCGTCAATTTGTTGGTCACGACGGGCCATCAGATTGGCGCCCTTTTTGCTTTCAGACAAATTCAAAAAGGGCACTAAATATCAGGAGGTAGTAAATGAACCGAGAACAGTTTTTTCAGGAGCTTCGCACCGCTCTCCACCGTGAGGGATTCACTCCGCAGCCGGAACAGGATGAATTGCTTCCTGTGGAGTGGGATGGTCTCCCCCTCTGCCGGATCACAGCGGACGGAGGCGTTCGCTACTGGCAGGAGGATGTAGCGACGCCGGAACGGGAACGAGCCTGTGAGCGAGCCACCGATCTGGCCTGCACCGTGCGGGAGTACATGACGCTTCTGGAACAGGCTCCGCCCCTGCAAGCCCAGAGCCTGACCGGTGACTACCGCCTGCTGGCTGACTTCAAGGGAGCCGTGCTGGCTGCCCATCCCACCCGGCTTGGCGTCCAATTCGTCACATGGGACTGGAGCTTCGACCGCACAGGTCTCAACCAGGGCAATTACTTTCAGGAAAACTATGCAGGTGCCAAGCAGGACTTCGCCATCCGCGCCGGCCTCATTTCCAAACAGCAAATCTTCAATCAGGAGCAGCTTGTTGAGATCTACCGATGCTGCTCCTACACCTTGGACGCTGGTTTTGACTTGACTGCTGAGCAGGAAAAGTGCATCCGGGGCGTTCAGGAGCAGATTGCCATTGCAGCTCCCGATGCTCTGAATCGCATAAGGGAGCAGGAGCAGCACCCCATGGAACCCTACAGTCAGGAACCGATCATGTAATATTCAGGCGCCGGAGTTTTAGAAATAAGACTCCGGCGCTTTTTTGCTTTACTGAAAGGAGCACACCACCAATGACACGCTACTTCATGCGGGATACACCGCTGTGCCAGATGGAACAGCAGATGATGACCCCGCCCTATTTCAAGCCCAGGGGCCATGGCCGATACTATCCCAGTTTCAAATATAGCAGAGATGACATGGAGTGCCCATACTGCATGAACTTCAGACGAAAGCATCCCTGCCCTTTGGAGCAGTGCATCTGTCTGGATGAACGGATCGTGGCCGGTGCGATTGACCTCAACGAGTTTGTCAGGGATTGCTTCTTCCCTGAAGCGGGAGTGCAGCTTCAGGCCCGCTTAGAGAGGAATTTCACTTGCTGCTCCATCAGCTTTTTTCTGAATGAGAGCCATCGTGAGCGCTGGCAGTACTGGCGCAAGCGCTGTTATCGAATGTCAGACCGTAATCTGGCCGCACTGTTTCTCCTCACGGCGTATGGGGACATCTGGCGCAGGATGATCTGGAAGTTTGATGCCAGTGGGTTTGACTTCAAATCTGTCCAGCTCGCTGGCATCCAACCGGAGCTGTACAGTGTTTATCAGGCGGCCAAAGCCATCTCCACCGGCAGCCGCAATATCACTCTTGCCGATCTCGCATCCCCCAAATTGGTCACAGATGAGGCGTTCCACCTGATTGTCTGCGCTCTGCTTCTGGCTAAGTACGGAGATGCGATTTTGAATTTTGAAGGAAAGTAAGGTGATGCAATGTGATGATGGAAGCAGTTCTGAGCAACGCCGACCACCCGGAATACGGTGTTGCGACGATCCCTCTTCCCATTCCCAGAAATCAGTACGACCACTGCGTTTCGCTGTTGGAGGCACTGGAGATCGGCGGTGCCTCTGAAGCCGACTGCCGCTTGGACTCGCTCGACAGTGCCTGGCCTGTGCTGAATCGGCTGGTATGCACCAAGGTCAACCTTGATGAGTTGGACTATCTGGCAAAGCGGCTGGACAGCTTTACTGTGGGCGAGTTTTCGCAATTTCAGGCAATGGCTGAAAAGCTGAATCTCGCCAGCATGAAGGATCTCATCAACCTGACCTTTTGTTGTCAGCAGGCAACAGTGATTACGGACTTCACAAATTTAAAGGAGATTGGCCGTGACCACTACATGAACATCCACGGCGGCTGCGCAAGCATGGAAGAATTGGAACAGCTGGACGGAGAGGAAACCGCCATTCTGCTGATTGAGGACAATGAGGGAACCGTCACCCGCTATGGCGTGGTCTATGACAACGGCATGCAGCTTTCACAGCTCTATGATGGAAAACACCTGCCCTGCTACCACTATGAGGCCGATATGACTGCTGTCGGGATATCCACCCGGTGGGAGCCGGAGAACAGCAGGAATGTGACCTGGATCTATCTCCCTGCATCAAAAGGACAAATTGAGCGCGCCATGCAGCGTTCCGGCATTGCTGACCCAAAGGATATGCGCCTCTTTATGGCTGACAGTTCATTCCCGGAGGAAGTGGATGTAGCACTGGACTTCCAGTGCGATAACATCCACGAACTCAATGAGCTGGCGCTGGCTGTGGAGAAGTTTTCGATTCATGACCGCAAGAAGCTGGGGGCAGCAGTAAGCATGGCCAAGCCGGAAAACGCCAGCCAGATCCGCCGTCTGGCGGAAAACATGGATCTGTTTGAATTCGCCCCCGGCGCTCATACCCCCGAGGAATATGGGAAATACATGATTCAGAGATCCGGCCATTTTGAGTATGACCCCAATCTGGACGAGTTTTATGACTACGAGCGGTATGGCCTGCAGCACATGGACTATCAGTCGGGCGTGTTTACCGACCGAGGCTACATCGCCTATGATGCGGAAAAGCTCCGCTGTGGCAAGGGTTCTCAGCGGGGACTTGACGAAAAAAGGAGTGGTTTTACTGAAGTCCGAAAGCAGAAAAACGAAGAAGGGGTTCTGGATCTCTGAGGATCTGGACGAGAAGGTAGACATCTACCTGCGCCTCGACAACTGCGCCAGCCGGAGCGAATTCGTGGAGAATGCGCTCCGGTTTTACATCGGCTATCTGAACACGAAGAACGCCGGCGGCTTCCTGCCCGAAGCACTCTCCGCCATGCTCACCGGCACCCTGGACAGTTTTGCCGGACGCATGGGCTCGCTCCTGTTCAAGCAGGGTGTGGATCTCAATGTGCTGGGGCAGATCATCGCCTACGACACCGATATCGACGAAGGCGAGTACCAGCGTCTGCGGGGACGCGCCATTCGGGATATGAAGCGCACCAACGGACGCATCTCGTTCAAGGACGCCCTGGACTTCCAGAAGTCGGTGTAACCCATGGCAAAGCTCGTACAGAAAAGCGGCTACATCAAATCCGAAAAGGCCGGCGGGTACATGAAATACATTTCCACCCGCGAAGGTGTGGAGAAGCTGACCGGCAACGGTCCCGTCACCAAAGGACAGCGGGAACTGATCCAAAAGCTCCTGCATGATTTCCCTGATGCCGTGGAGCTGTTCGAGTATGAGGATTACCGTAAGACGCCTACCCTTGGTACCGCATCAGCCTTCATCACCATGGCGCTGGATGCAAACCTCCACGAAATAAATTCTGAGAGCGGATACCTGTCCTACATTGCCACCCGCCCCCGTGTGGAGCGCCGCGGGGCCCATGGCCTGTTCAACTCCGCCGCCGCAGTAGACCTCGACGCAGCCATGTCCGAGCTGGAAGCCCATGACGGAAATGTGTGGACCATCATCTACTCCCTGCGCCGTGAGGATGCTGCCCGGCTGGGGTACGACAATGCGGACGCATGGCGCGGCCTGCTCATGATGCACGCACAGGATCTGGCCAAGGCCATGAAGATACCGGCTGATCACTTCCGCTGGTATGCGGCCTTCCACAATGAGGGGCATCACCCCCACATCCACATGATGGTCTGGTCAGACGATCCGAAGGAGGGCTTCCTGACCAGGGAAGGCATTGCGGCCATGCGCTCCAAGCTGACCAACACCATCTTCCGGGATGAGATGATCCAGATCTACGAGCGGAAGGATGTTGCCTATAAAGAACTGATCGAAGCGGCGCAGGATACCATGCGGGAGCTGATTCAGAAGATGGAGCACCTGCATACCTCCCGCCGACTGTATTTGGGACCCACGCCTGCCTGTGTGCAGACATTGCTGGATAACCTGTGGCAGTTTCGAGATTCGGAGGAAGTGGGACTGTTGAAACTTCTCTCCGCCCAGCTGCTTTGGAAGGTAGAACGCCAGTCTCTTGAAACCAGTCCCGCAGTCCGCTATTTTACCAGCTCTCAGGTGGCCATCGCCAGAGAGATACAGAACATCCTGTGCGCAGACCTGAGCCAGAACCACACAGCGCGGGAGCTGGCAGAGCGGTTCCAGATTGCCGAAACCAGCCTCAAGAATTACTTCCGCGGTGTGTTTGGAGAAAACCTCTCCACATTTTTGCGGGAGGCGAGGATGCGCCGGGCCGCAGAATTGCTGCAGAGCAGTGAATTACGAGTGGCGGAGATCGCAGCACAGGTAGGCTACGAAAATCAGAGCAAATTTGCCGCAGTTTTTGTCCGGCGCTTCGGCTACCCTCCGCTGGAGTATCGGCGCAGGGCACGGCTTTCGATTGCTGATGACGATTAAATCAAATGCATTTTGTCTTTTTGATTCAGAAAGAAGCCCACAGTTTTGTATCCGGAACTGTGGGCTTCTCTCTATTGCACAAAGAATTATGGCCTTGCCCCACTCAACTGCCACTGGGCGCTTTCACTCTGGAGCTCCACCATGTGCCGGAACAGGCCGCTCTCCGCCATCAGCGCCTGCGGAGAGCCTTGCTGCGCCACCTTTCCGTCCTTCAGCACCACGATATGATCCGCCCCGGCCACGGTGCGCATCCGATGGGCGATGACCAGTACCGTTTTGCCCGCCAGAAGCCGAGAAAGCGCCCCCTGCACCTTGGTTTCGTTTTCCACATCCAGAGAGGCGGTGGCCTCATCCAGCAACACGATGGGCGCGTTCTTGAGCAGCGCCCGGGCGATGGAGATGCGCTGCCGCTCGCCGCCGGAGAGCTTGGCGCCGTTTTCTCCGATGGGCGTCTGATATCCCTGTGGCAGTTTACTGACAAACTCCTCGCAGTTGGCGGCCCTGGCCGCAGCTATCACCTCCGCGTCGGAGGCGCCCCGCCTGCCCAGGCGGATATTCTCCATCACCGTGTCGTCAAACAGCACCACATCCTGAAAAACCATGGAGTAATCGGTCAGCAGCACCTCCGGGTCCACCGTGGCGATATCCACCCCGCCCACTTTAATAGTACCCCCGGTGATATCCCACAGGCGGGCGGCCAGCCGGGCGCAGGTGCTTTTGCCGGAGCCGGAGGGCCCCACCAGCGCAGTGATCTCGCCTTCTTTGGCGGTAAAGCTGACATCATGCAGGACGGCCTCTTTATCATAGGCGAACTCCACATGGTCAAAGACAATGTCGTGTCCCTTGGGCCGGAAGGTTTCCGCCCCTTCGGCGATGGGCGTGTCGAACAGAGCGTTCATCCGGTCTGCCGACACCTGGGAGACAAACAGCTCGGCGATCAGTGCCAGGCTCTGATCGAAGGGCGCATAGATCCGGGTGATGACCATCAGGAACAGGAACAGCAGCATGAAGTCGATCTGCCCGGACAGAATCAGCCCCGCACCCACAAGGATCGTGGTGGCCACGCCCAGACGCATGATGACGCTGGCCCCGTTGACGAACAGGCCGGTGACCAGTTCGCCGCGGATCATGATCCGTTCATGGTCGTCGATCTTCCGGTACAGCCCGGCAAGGTATCGCTCCTCCTGATTGGTGGCACGGATCTCCCGCACATTTTCCAGCGCCTCCTGCATCCCGTCCGAGACCCTCACAGCGGCGCGCTTGGTCCGTTCCGCCTGACGCTCGGTGAGCTTCCGGCTTCCAAACAGCAGGCCGAAGGCCACCGGCACCCCCCAGAGGCAGGCAAGGGCCAGCCGCCAGTCATACCAGAGCAGGCACACCGCAATCACGGCGGTGGAGATGTAGGAGCCGTACAGGTAGCCCAGCACATGGCTCCAGACATGCTCCATGCGGTTGACGTCGCCCATCAGGGTCTCCGTCAAATCGGCCAGATCCCGCTTGCCGAAAAAGCCGAGAGGCAGCTTACGCAGCCGCTCCGCCAGACGCAGCCGGGTGGTCTTGACTTCACCATACACCAGACCGTAGGTGGCCTTGTACTGCTGGAGATGCGTGAGAAAGGAGAGAAGTGCAAACGCCGCAAGGCCGGCCAGCACCGGCAAAGCTGCGGGCAGGGCGGTGCCATCAGTCAGAGTTTCCATCAGGCCGGACATCACAAGGTACAGGATGCTGACTCCGCCCATGACCACCAGATTGACGAGTACCGTCCAGAAGGTGCCCTTTTTGGTGTTCTGTACGCCCTGATCCGTCAGGGCATATTTCCGTTGAAAGTTTGCTCCGAACATCACCGTTCCTCCTTGCCGTTTTCCATTTTCCACTGAATCGCCTGATTGTAGTCGGCCCACATCCGGGTGTACAGTCCACCTGCCGCGATCAGCTCCCCGTGGGTGCCTTGCTCCGTCACCCGGCCGCCCTCCAGAACCAGGATCTTGTCCGCGCCCACTACCGTGGAGAGCCGGTGGGCGATCATGATGACGGTGCGGCCCTTCGTCAGCCGTGCAAAGGCTTTCTGAATCAGCGCCTCATTTTCCGGGTCGGCAAAGGCTGTGGCCTCGTCCAACACCACGATAGGTGCGTCCTTCAAAATGGCCCGGGCCAGGGCGATGCGCTGGGCCTCGCCGCCGGAGAGATAGGTCCCCTCGGTGCCGATCACCGTATCCAGCCCCTGGGGCAGCTTTTCCAGAATGTCGCCGCACTGAGCAGCCTCCAGGGCGGCCAGCGCCTGCTCCCGGCTGGCATCGGGGCGGGCGGCCCGGACATTTTCCAGAATGCTGGCCTTGAACAGGCGGTTGTTCTGGAATACGAACGCCACCTGCTCCATCAGCACATGGGGATCGATCTGGCGCACATCCACGCCGCCCACCTCCACCGTGCCGGTGTCCGCATCCCAGAACCGGGGGATCAGGCTGGCGGCAGTGGTCTTGCCGCCGCCCGAAGGCCCCACCAGCGCCACCGTCTCTCCGGGCTCGGCGGTGAAGGAGACATGGGACAGGGCGGGGGACTGCGCGCCGTCGTAGGTAAAACTCACATCCCGGAAAACCACCCTATTGTCCTTGGGCGTCTGGGGATGCTCCGGTACCGCCAGTGTCGGCGCGTCCATGACCGGCTGGATGCGGCCCAGAGCGGTGTCGGCCAACATCATGCCGGAGGCCGCAAACATGATTTTGGCCAGCGCGGTGGAAATGATAGCGGAGAACACGGCGTAAAAAGCAAAGTTCGTTACAAATCCCGCATAATCACCGGAAGCCAGCGCACCGGGAGCCAGGAACAGCACCACCGGCACCAGAAACAGAAAGGCGCCCTCGGTGAAGGTCAGGTTGATGGACTGGGGCACACGGCACACATCGCCCTGATAGTGCTCCGCCTTGGCGCTGTAGTCCTCGATGGCCTGCTGAAAGGCCTTGAAGGAGTAGACGGTCTGCTGAAAAATTTTGACTACCGGGATGCCGCGCACATACTCGGTGCCGGATTTGGTCATGCGGTCCTGAGCCGCCTGGTACTCTGCCATCAATGCGGCATTCTTGCCGCCCATCATGCTGCACATGGCGAGTATGGAAATCACCGCCGCCAGCAGGCAGGCCGCGCCCATGCGCCAGTCAAACACGAACATCAGCACCAGCATGGCGAGAAACAATGTAATCGTGCCTACAATGTCCGCCAGATTGTGGGCCAGCAGCGTTTCCGTGTCGGCGGCCGCCGCATCCAGTTTGCTACGAATCAGACCGGAGGCATTGGCGTCAAAATAACCCAACGGTGCCTGCATCACATGGGCCATGCCCTGCTTGCGGATGTTGGCTGCCGTGCGGAACGCAGCCAAGTGGGTACACATCAGGCCAAGGAAGTAGATGAGGATACCGCCTACCGCAAAAGCGAAGGCGATCCAACCGTAGTCCGTCACACTCCGGGCCTGAGTCCAGTCCGGCGCCACAGCGATCAGATCTCGTGCCGCCAGCCAAATGCAGAGGTACGGGATCATGCTGCACACCATGGACACCGCCGACAGTCCCAGCCCCAGAAGGGTAAGCCGCCGATGGCTGCCTGCGTATCCCAGCAGGACAGACAGCGCGTTTTGTTTCTTTTGCTTCACAAATACTCCTCCTTTTAAGGTTAGTCATCGCTAACCGATTACGTAAAAAGAAAGGGGCAAAGCCCCGATCTTACAAAAAAGATTGGCAGTATCTTACTGCCCGATCAGCTTCAGCCATCCGGCGGTGTAGAAATCCCGCAGCTGATCCACATAGCGCATGGCCTGCTCCTTGGGCATATCGTGGACGACGATCTCAAAGATGCCGTTGAACATCCCGCTGGCGATGATGTGACACAGCTGGGCGTCCAGCTGGGGGCATTCATGCCCCAGACGGTGCAGAACCTCCAGGTATTGGAGGGTGTATTCCACTTCGACCTCCACCATATTGTGGACGAAATGCTCATAGCTGGTGCCCTCGGCCTTGCACAGCAGCAGTTTCACCGGCTCCCGGTGGTCGCAGATGTAGTCCACCATCCAATGGACGCACTGGCTGGACTCCAGCCCCATGTGTTCCGGCTGCTCCTTCTCGGGCATCTCGGCAAAGGCGGTCTGTGCCTCCATGAACCGGCCCATCAGCGCAGCGGCGTGAGGCTCCACGATGGAGGCAAAGAGCGCCTCCTTGCTGGAGAAATAGCCATATAGTGCGCCGGTGGTGACACCGGCCTGCTTCACGATCTGCCGCAGGGAGGCACCCTGAAAGCCTTTCTCTGAAAACTCCTCCATGGCGGCCCGCTGGATCTTTTCCAGTGTGGCAGTCGATTTCTCTTCCATAAGCGCACCTCATGTAACAGCGTTATATATCACTGTTATAATAGAGCCCATGGGATGATTTGTCAAGGGGAAACGGCCGCCTCCGTGCAAAAGCCGACTGGAAAACTCCGGCCAACTTTTGGCGAAGGCATCATTCGGCTTCCAGATGGACCATCTTGACCATCCAAAACCGGTCCGAAACTGACATACTGATCTTGGTGGACAGTTTCAATCCGGTTCGGGGGATATGGCGGTAATAAGGCTCCTCAGCCAGCACCCTGACCCCGCTGCCGGTTTTCCCGGCCAGCACCGATGCGGAATCCACATAGAAAAACATCTGAGCATCCCCGTGGCCCACCTGCTTCATGTATTTCTTTCGCATCATGGCCATGCCGCTTTTGCTCACGGTATCAAAGACGATTTCAATCTCTCCAAACCCCGTGAGCATCCGCAGGAGGCCCACAACCTTGCTTTCCTCAAAATAGTGGAACAGGCCGCCGGCGGTGACCAGAATGGGAGCATCCGGCGCATCCGTGCGGATCTGTCTGATCCAGTCCTCAGCAAAGGCGTCTCCGGCAAGATAGGTCTCCCGCTCCGGCTCAGGCAGCAGCTCCCGACGGTACTCCACCACATGGGGCAGATCCACGGCATACCAGTGCGACCTTCCATTGTCGCAGCGATAATAGGCCGTCTCCAGACCGCAGCCGAGTTGAACGATCACACCGTCCGGCCTGTGCTCCAGAAAGGTCTGGATGTACCGGTCCATATTTGCGGACCGGACGGCGGAGGCCAGCAGAGTATACTGGCTCTGTCCGTCCTGCTCCGGCAGGCTGGAAGGCAGTTTCTTTTTCAGTTCCAGCGCCTTGGGATCGTACAGGATCTGCGGGCAGTACTCGCTGGCATAGATCCTGCCCAGCATGGGGACAAACAGCGTGTCCTCTACAACACCCAACTTGGACATGATCAACCCTCCTATTTGGACGAATTACTTTCTGCCCACAAGCAGCCGGGAAGAGCCCAGCATCATCATGGCAGCCCGGCGGTGGGAGCCGAAGGCTTCTTCTGCGGTATCAATGAGCCGGACGTCCTGATAGCCCATCTCCCGCAGTTTTTGGGCAAAGACATCCATATCACCGTACAGCTTGGGCTTCATGTCATCATTCAGAGCAAAGACGCCGCCTTTTTTCAGCACCCGCAGGCTCTCCAGCAACAGTTTGTGCATATCGGCTCCCATGACATTGTGGTAGACATAGTTGCTGATGACCGCGTCAAAACTCTCATCGGGGAAATCCAGATGATTAGCGTCACCATGCCGGAACACACACCGGGAGGCCACGCCTTCACTTGCGGCGTTTTTCTCACAGAGGGCCTTGCTGTAATTGTAAACAGCTCCCCAGTAGTCCATGCCAGTGACCTTTGACTCCGGCCAGGTCAGGGCCGCACGAATCGACAGGGCTCCGGAGCCGCAGCCGACTTCCAAGAGACTGCCCTGGCCGTCATAGTCCAGATGAGAGAGAACGACCCGGTGAACCTGTTCCATGATCCCGCCGCCGCCAAAGGCATACTGGCGCCTGATCCATGTGATCCAGACCAGCAGGGCTGCCAGCGCCGCCGCAACAACAGAGAACAGAACGCCGAGAGCTGTGATGTGGAACACCGAAAAGGAGAGTATGGCCAAAACCACGGCCAGAGCCGTAATGCCGCCGATAATATAGAACACGGGATTGGACATCCAGCTCCCGTAGTCTTCGCCGTGACTGCCGAGACGAATTTCTGCTTGTTGATTACGCTTTTGCTGCATTTGATTTTCCTCCTGTTGTTCAATATTTGTGTACAATTCGTTTACGGGTGTTTCTCCTTCGCCTTCCGGCAGACAAAGGACGCCATGCTCTGAACGGTGCGGACCTTTGCAGGCCCGAATGTTTCCTCCAGACGATGCCGCAGGCTCTCCGCCGTCTCAAAGGGCGGGGTGAACCAGCCCTTTGGCACATACAGCCTGCGGATTAGCCAGTCCGTGCGGCGGTTTTGTCCCCGCACATAGAAGCAGCCGCAGAAAACTCCGCCGGGCCGCAGTACACGAAAGATCTCCCGCCAGGCGGCCTCCTTGTCCGGAAACGCATGAAAGCCGTTGAGCGAGAGCACGATGTCGAAACTGCCATCCCCAAAAGGCAGCGCCCCAACATCCCCCTGCTGAAAGCGCACATGGGCAAGTCCCTCGCCCCAGAATTTTGCCCGCTCCAGCATCTCCGGCGAGTAATCCAGGCAGGTGATCTCCGCCTCCGGCATTTTCCGATAGAGGGGCATGGTCAGTATGCCGGTACCCACGGGGACTTCCAGCAGTCTTCCGGAAAACCCCTCCGGTATTCCGGAAAGGGCGACGCAAAGGTAGTCCTGGGTTTCCGCCCGGCCCATTCCCCATACCAGACGGCACACCGCCCGGCCTGACAGGGTGGAACAGGTGATCATGCCATCATAAAATGTCCGTTTGCCTCCCAATCCCCGGTAGGCGTTTTGAATCCGCTCTTCTTGTCCCATTTTTTCACCTTCACTCACTCAAGCACCCAGCGCCACATCCAGCGTCATCATGAGGGCAGAACTGGTACCAAACAGTGCGGGCCCCACATTGGAGCGCTTTTTCACTGATATCTTCGGAATCATGTCATCGAATGCCGCTGAAAGCCACACTCTTCATTCATCTTTTTTCCCTTCCTCCAGCGGCCCCTCTGGGGGTATGGGAAACAATTTTTGTACCCCATCATCTTGACTGCCGGACTGACGATTTGAAAAGGAACACTCATGCGGCACATCTTGTTTTCTTACCATTCACCAAAATATATCGATGAGCAGCCCCAGCCCTGCCTGGGCCGCCGCCAGGATGGGGCACATCAAAAACGGCCACTGGAGCAGGTGCTCCGGCAGAGCGTAGTCTTTCATCCACGCGTTGAACCCGTAGCCGGGGTGCCCTTCGGTCCCCGGAATGATAAACCGGCTTTTCGCCTTCCTCTGAATCAGCCAGAAATCCAGAAAGAACAGGTCGCAGAAATTGACCATCATCCACTGGATATACCCGGTCAGGGCCAGAGGCCAGAACCCTGTTGTCCCACCCTCCATGGTACTGACCGCGCCATAAAGCAGAAGGGGCAGCAGCTCCCCAAAACAGATCCAAAGCCAGTAAAAGCGGTTTTCCGCACTGGTGGGCGGATCTTTCGCCGCCTTGATGATGGCGGGCGGATAACAGGGGAACATCAACCGGGGTTTATACAGCGCCACAAATCCGGCAAACAGGTTAAAGTAGGCCGCCATAGCAAACCCGTCCAAAACGGTGCGCGTCCAGTTCATACACATCCCCTATCACGATCATCTGCTCGTATTCCGGGTGGAAAAAATCGGTTAGGTATCATCATTCCGCAAAGTCGATCCGGACGATCTGCAGATGCATCGGTCCGTCGGCCAGCTTTGCCAGCAGCCGGTGGACGGGCCGGACCGCCGGATCATGAAGCGATTGATAGCCCAGCATATAGCCCCGGCTGGAAACAGAAAAAAGCGGCGACCAGGGCTCCAGCTCCCCCTTGGCGTCCTTGACGGAAAAATAGGCACCCACATCCCGGATGCCCGCCTGCTTCACCCAGGTTTTCAGCATCAGCCGGACAGCCGTTTTCCCGGCCGCGTCAAAGACAAGCCGCCCTCTTGGGAAGCGTTTTGCGATGCCTGTGGCCAGAGATTTGACATCTTCCGTCGTGAAGTAGTAGAAGACCCCGGCGGCAAACAGCACCGCTCCATCCTCAGGATCAGTGTGGACGGCATCCATCCAGCGCGGGTCTTTCAGATCAAAGGCCAGGTTTTTCTCCCGCTCCCCGGCGGGAAGCAGGCGATCCCGCAGCTCGATCACATCCGGCAGATCGATGTTCCAGATGCTGCACCGGCCGTTGTCGCAGGCCCGCCCGGTGTTGTCCAGACCGCAGCCCAGATTGATGACAGCGGCTCTGGGATGGGCATTCAGATAGTCCTGCACCTCCCAGGCAAGGTCATTCTGGCGCATGGCTACCTCCAGCGCACCGAAGGTCTGCATCAGGCCGTTTGCCTGCCGCTCCAAAGGGGAGAAGTCGTAGTCCACCTTCTCCATCAGCATGGCCGCCGTCGTATCCTGATACAGTCCGGGAAACCGCCGCGAGCAGAGCCGCCGGCCATACAGCGGGATGATGAGCGTCTCCTGCACGGAGTCCTTCTCGATTTTGTACTTCTCCATAGGCCCTCCTCAAAAGACACGGTACTCTACGCTTGATTATAGTTAGCAATCGCTAACCAGTCAAGTGATTTTCCATTTTCAGTATCAATTACCCTCTCAAGCGAAATCTCCCGGACACAACAGGAGTGCCGCCGCCGGAATGTACCCGGTGACGGCACTCCTTTTTTCCTGATGATTTGGGCGTTTCCCCGCTCAGAGCTTCCACTGGCCGGACTCTTTACGACCGGATACGAACGCTTGATACAGGCCCTCCTGGGCCATGAGCTGGCTGTGGGTGCCCCGCTGAACGATCTGTCCGCCGTCCAGCACCAGGATCTGATCCGCATTGCGGACCGTCTTCAGCCGGTGAGCGATCATCAGAATGGTCTTGTTCCGAGTCAGGGCCTCAATGGCCTTTTGCAGCCGGTCCTCATTCTCCGGGTCTACATTGGCGGTGGCTTCATCCAGAATCACGATGGGAGCGTCTTTCAGGATAGCCCGAGAAATGGAGATGCGCTGCTTCTCGCCGCCGGAAAGGCTGGAACCACCCTCGCCGATGACGGTGTCATAGCCTTGGGGCAGGGTGAGAATGAAGTCGTGGCAGCAGGCCTTCTTCGCCGCAGCCACCACTTCCTCGTGGGTGGCATTGGGGCATCCAAACTTGATGTTGTTTTCCACCGTGTCGGCAAAGAGATAGACCTTCTGAAATACCATGGAGATCTGATCCATCAGGTCCTCCAGAGTATAGTCCTTCACATTCTGACCGCCCACAAGGACGGTGCCACTCTCCACATCCCAGAACCGGGCGATGAGATTACAAAGTGTGGTTTTCCCGGAGCCGCTGGGGCCCACGATGGCGGTGGTGGTTCTGTCCGGGATGGTGAAGGATACATCCCGCAGGATGGGCCGCTGGTCATAAGAGAACGAAACATGGTCGAAGGTAATGCTGTGCTCCCTGGGCGTGCCGGCCCGACCGGTCTCTGCCAGCTGGGGCATGGCGTCCGTCTCATCGGCATGGGCCATGCAGCTGCTGACGATACGCAGCAGGGACATGCCGCTGCCCGCCGAGGAGATCTGAGCAAAGACCAGGAAGGACATGATGACCACCATCAGGGCGTTGGCCAGGATCATGGTCCCGGAGAGATAGAACCATACCGCTGAGAGCATCATGGCCACGCTTCCCAGCTGGAGCGCGATCCCCTGCGCCATAATATAAGGGGTGAACATCTTTTCGATGTTCAGGTTGCTGCGGCAATTGTATTCCAGGGCTTCCTGCAGGGCACGGTCGCCCCGTCCGGTGAGGTTGAAGGACTTCACCACGCTCATGCCCTGCACATATTCCAGCACCGCCTCCACCAACTTGGCCTCGGACTTCTGACGGTGCGGGGCGAGGGCGGCGGATTTTTGCTCCATGGCGGAGGTGATGAACAAATAAACTGCTGTGGCCGCCACCACAATGAGACCGATCCGCCAGTCAAAAATCAGGATCATCACCGTAAAGACCAGAGCGTTGAGCATCCCGCCCAGCATGGTCACCAACACCATGGGGGCCACAGTCTCCACATTGTCCAGTACAGTGGTGCAGACCCCGGTGAGCTCTCCCAGGCTGTTGTCGTTGAAGTAGCCCATGGGGACGGATTTCATCCGCTGCCCGATGGCCACGCGCTTATTGGCCGCCATGAAGTACCCGGCGTGGGTCTGCTGGAGTTGGGAGAAATACTTGGTCACGGCGCTGCCCAGAATACTGACTGCCAACAGCCCCAGCGCCTGCCACGCCGTGGCATGGCCGGTTTTTCCATCCAGCAGAGCCAGGATGGTGTAGTAAATGGCGGCGATCTCAAACATATGGAACACCGCATTGAAAAAGCAGGCGATCACCGAGCGCCGGATGTTGCGCTGTTCCTTACCGGCAAACCGCCAGATACCTCTGAATGTCTCGATCATACCGTTTCTCCCTCCTTTACACCCATGTGAGCCTGCCACAGATCGGCGTACAACGGGCAATGGCGCAACAGTTCTTCATGTCTGCCCTGTGCCTCGATGCTTCCATCCTTCACCACCACGATCTGATCTGCGCCGGTGATGGTGGACAGGCGGTGGGCAATGACGATGACCGTCTTACCCTCCACCAGTTTTGCCACTGCCCGCTGGACCACCGCTTCATTCTCCGGATCAATGTAGGCGGTGGCCTCGTCCAGAATCACCACGGGGGCGTTTTTCAGCATAGCCCGGGCGATGGCGATACGCTGCCGCTCTCCTCCGGAGAGATGGGCGCCTCCGCCGCCCACCCGGGTGTCATAGCCATGCTCCAACTGGCGGATGAAACCGTCGCATCCGGCGGCTTTGGCGACTTGTTCTACTTCTTGATCAGTGGCATTTACCCGGCCCATACGGATATTTTCCCGGATGGTATCGTCAAAGAGGTAATTGTCCTGAGAAACAAAGGCCACTTGGTCGTAGAGTTGTTCCAGCGGGATACGGCTTTCCTCCACGCCGCCCAGGGTAATGCGGCCCTCGGTCACATCCCAGAAACCGGCGATGAGCTTGGCAATGGTGGACTTGCCCGAACCGGAGGGACCAACCAAAGCGGTGAGGCTGCCGGCCGGAATGGTGAGGGAGATGTTGTGGAGGATCTCCTTGTCCTGGGCATACCCAAAGGAGACATGATCCAAGGCGATATCCGGTCTTCCCAGCTGTGCCGGCTGTGTTCCGTGATCCTGCTCCGGCTTCAGGAGGATCTCGTCCACCGAACCTACGATGGTACCCACCTTGGCAAGATTATCCACAAAGCCCATGGCGGCAATGAGAGGTCCCACAATGCTCATGGACAGGATGATGGTGGTGAGAAATACCTCTGCGGACAAGCTGCCGTCCGTGTAGAAGATCCAGCCCACAGGCAGCACCGTAATAAGCGTGGTGGGAGCGATGGCATAGGCCAGCGCCATTCCAAACTGGCATTTCTTCATCCAGTTGTAGTAGTAGGCAGCATTGGCTCGTACCCGGGAGGAGAACTTCTCATAGGAGTTCTTTCCCTGATTGAAAGCCTTGATGACCTCAATGCCGCCGATGTACTCCACAATGGTCTCGTTCATGGCCTGGGTCGTCTCCACCGCACCCTGATAGTCCTTGCCATAGCTGCCCATGATGGCCATCATAAAAGCCATGCCCACAGGAATGGACACCAGACTCAGCAATGCCATGCGCCAGTCCAGCGTAAACAGATACACGAGAACGCATACCGGCGCCAGCAGATTGGAGGTCATCTCCGGCAGCAGGTGGGCCAGTGTCGTCTCCATACTCTCCACCTGATCTACCACGATCTGTTTGAGCCGGCCGCTGGAGGTGTCCAGAATGTCTCCCAAGGGTAAGCGGGGCATTTTGGACAGAACCATCTTCCGGATGTCCCGCAGGATCTGGAAGGTGGCCTTGTGGGAGAGGGAGAGCGCCAGATTGTAAAGCAGAGTTTTGGCCAGATAGCCACCAAGGGCCACCATGCACCACAGAAGATAGAAGTTCCAGTCCCGCTGCCCGGTGAGAAGCGCTACCAGGATACGCCCTGCCGAGAGATACGGCAGCAGACCCAGCAGGACACCCGCCACCGCGCAGAAGATGGCGGCAATCAGGCCACCGTGATGATCCCTGCCCAGCTGCCACAACCGCAGCAGTGGGCTTTGTGTTTGCCGCATAAATAAGCCTCCTTTAGTTAGTTGTTGCTAACCTTTGGTTCTATGAAAAGGCCGCCGGAAAAGCGGCCTTTTGCACTACCGGAAGTTTTCAGGATAAAAAATCGTTTCAAATCCTGCCATGTGATAGCGGTTGAGCTGGCGGACATAGTGGAGCGCCCGGGCCTTATCCATGCGGTGCCGCACCGGCTCAAACATTCCGTTGAAGTAGGCGGTGGTAACGATATGGATCAAGTCCTCGGTGACCTGACCGGAGCGGACGCTCTCACAGCCGATGACCTCCATGTATTTGTAGGTGTAACTGACTTCGATCTCCACCAACTCGTCAATATAGTGGGCATATTCCGTCCCGGCGGCCCGGCGGAGTAGCAGTTCAAACTCCGGCAGGTGCTCATAGATGTAGTCAAACAGTCCCTCCTGGGCATGGGCGGTGTAACGCCCCATCTCCTCCTGCTGGGTTGGGCCGTCAAACTGGTGAAAAGACTCCTGAATCTCCAAAAAACGGCGCTTCAGCTCTCCCGCGGCAGGCTCCACCAGGGCCCGGAACAATCCCGCCTTGTCAGTAAAGCGGGTATAGATGGAGCCGGTGCTGGTTCCCGCCGCCTTGGCGATATCCCGCAGGGATGCCAGAGCAAAACCCTTTTCCAAAAATTCCCGACGGGCGCAGCGGAGTACATTTTCATAGACCCCTTCGATCTGCTTTGCCATGGTATCGCCTCGCAATTCAAAACAGTGTTTTATAACGATGTTTTGAATATACAACCAAAAAGCGAGTTTGTCAAGAGAGGATTTCCCCTTGACAGGGGCAGAAAGGGATGCTATATTGATAATCGGATTATCGGTAATCAAATTATCATTCGTTGGGAGGGGTGTTATGGCAAGACCGGATACTTCCATCGACCCTCGGATCATGGACAGTGCCAGAGAGGAGTTCCTGGCGCTTGGCTTTGAGAGGGCTTCCCTGAAATCCATCTGCCAGCGGGCTGGGGTGACAACCGGCGCCCTTTATAAGCGTTACGCCGGAAAAGAGGAGCTGTTTCGCGCTGTGGTGGCGGATACGGTGGCGGATTTGGATGCTGTTTATGAGGAGCGGACGGCGGTGCCGGCATCCGCCCTCTCCGACGAAGACCTGATCCGGGCGTGGTATATGGATGAGGAATATATGCTGTGGTGGTTCCGCTTTCTCAATGAGCGGCGGGATGGCTTTGTTCTGCTGCTTACCGGAGCGGAGGGTACTGCCTACGCCAACTTCCAGCACGACTGGGTGGAGAAAATGACGGAAGGCACCTGGACCTACTATGCTGAGGCCAGACGCCGGGGCTTGTGTACTGTGGATATGACGCAGGAGGAGCTCCATGTAGTCCTGTCCGCCTTCTGGACCACCATTTACGAGCCCTTTATCCACGCCTTCGCCTGGCCGGAGATCCAGCGCCACTGCACTTTGGTCTGCCGTCTCTTTGACTGGTACGCTGCCCTGGGATTCCCCAAGGGATGAAAAACGCCTCTGCGGAGGCTTTTTTCTCGCTAATAAGTTAGCAATAACTAACTAAAAAGGAGTGATACTGTGTTTCAAAAAGTCCTGCGCTACACTGGACGCCACCGGAAGACGACTTATGCCTCCATTCTGGTACTGGTGGCCGGCGTGGCCATGAGCGTGCTGCCCTATTTCTTCCTCTACCGCCTGCTGAGACCCCTGCTGACTGGGGGCAGTCTCACATTGGAGGAAACCCTGTTCAACGCCGGGGCCATGGCTCTGTGCATGGTCCTCTACGGCCTTCTCTATGTGGAGGGGCTGGCTCTGTCTCATCGCTCCGCCTATCATACTTTGGAAAACCTCCGGCTCCATCTCCAGAGCAAGCTGGAAAAGCAGCCCCTGGGCGCGATCCAGGAGAAGGGCGTTGGAGTCTGGAAGAAGATGTTCATTGACGACATCGAGAGCATGGAGCTGTTGCTGGCCCACGCCCTGCCGGAAGGGCTGTCCAATCTGGCGGTGCCGGTGGTGGTATTTGCGGCCATGTTCCTCACGGACTGGAAGCTGGGTCTGCTTTCCCTCTGCTCCCTTCCGCTGGGCGTGCTGGCTATGGGCATGATGTACCGCTCCGGCATGAGCAAGATGGGGAACTACTACGCCGCCGGGCAGAAAATGAACAACACCATCGTGGAGTACATCAACGGCATGGAAGTCGTGAAAGTCTTCAACCGGGACGGAGAGTCCTATCACCGCTTTGAGACCGATGTAAAAAACTACCGTGATTTTACTCTGGATTGGTTCCGGGCCTGCTGGCTGTGGATGGCCCTCTACACCAGCATTTTGCCCTGCGTGGCGCTGGTTCTGCTGCCGGTCGGCGGATATCTGGTGCTCACCGGCGCCTCCACCTTGCCGGATTACGCGCTGGTATTGTGCATGTCCTTTTCTGTGGGACCGCCTCTGGTTCGAGCCATGAATTTTATGTCGGTGCTGCCCCAGCTGAGCTACAAGATCGATCAGATGGAATCTCTGTTCAACATTCCGCCCCTGAAAGAAGGAAAAACGGATTTCAACGGAAACGATTTGCAGATCCGCTTTGAGAATGTGCGGTTTTCTTATGAAAAGGACGAAGTCCTCCACGGCGTCACTTTCTCTGTCCCACAGGGGAGCCTTACTGCTTTGGTGGGAGAATCCGGCAGCGGGAAGTCGACCCTTGCCAAGCTGCTGGTCCACTTTTACGATGTGACGGACGGACGCATCACGCTGGGGGGGCAGGACCTGCGAGAGATGTCCCTCGCCTCTCTGAATGAGCAGATCTCCTTCGTCGCGCAGGAGCAGTTCCTGTTCAACACCAGCCTGTTGGAGAACATCCGGCTGGGAAGACCCGGTGCCACCGACGAGGAGGTGCTGGCGGCGGCGGAACGGGCTCAATGCGGAGAGTTTCTGAAACAGCTGGAAAAAGGAATCTATACCATGGCTGGCGATGGCGGCAAAGGGCTTTCCGGCGGGGAGCGGCAGCGGATCGCCCTGGCCCGGGCGATTTTGAAGGACGCTCCCATCGTGGTGCTGGATGAGGCCACCGCTTTTTTGGATCCGGAGAATGAGGAGAAAATGAACGCCGCCATTGCCGAGGTGATCCGGGGCAAGACGGTCATCGTCATCGCCCACCGGCTTCAGTCCATTGCAGGTGCCGATCAGATCGTGGTGCTGGATCAGGGCAATGTGGCAGGGATTGGCCGCCACGATACCTTGCGAAAGACTTGCCCCGCCTATGAAAAACTGTGGCGGGCTGCCGAGGGAGCCGCTGCCTGGCGTGTCTCTGCGGAGAAAGGAGGCGACGAGGCATGATCGCGCTGATGAAACGAATCCTGTCCGTATCCGGCCCCTATCAGGGGCGGATCAAGCTGGCCTTTGTCTTTGCGTTCCTGAAGGCCATGCTGTCCAAGGCCCCCATCGGTCTGTCCTTCTTGGCCCTGAGCGCTTTTCTCCAGGGAACCATGACGGCACGGCTGTGCCTGTGGCTGGCGGTGGGCACGGTGGGCTGCGTTCTGCTGGAGTGCCTGTGCCAGAACATCGCCGACCGGCTCCAGGCCGCGGCGGGCTATATGGTATTCGCCGATCTGCGCATGGAGCTGGGACGGCATCTGCGCCGCCTGCCCATGGGCTATTTCACAGAGGGCAACATCGGCAAAATCAGTTCCGTTCTGTCCACCGACATGGTGTTCATTGAGGAGAACTGTATGCACGACATTGCCAACATGATGAGCTATACCTTTGCCCAAGCCATTCTTGTGCTGTGGCTGGCCTTCCTGAATCCCTGGCTGGGACTGGCCGCCTTGGTGGTGGTAGGGATCATTTGGCAGCTGGGCCGCGCTTCCCTGGGGAGCACCCTGGCTCACTCTGATGTCCGACAGGAGCAGAGCGAGGCTCTCACACGGGCAGTGCTGGACTATGTGGAGGGCATTGGTATTGCCAAGACCTTCAACCTGCTGGGAGAGCGTTCCGAGCAGCTCACCGAAAATTTCGCCCGGAGCCGCAAGGTCAGCATCGAGTTCGAGGAGAGCCAGGCTCCCTGGATGCGGGCCCTCTATCTGGTGTGCGGTCTGGGCTCGGTGCTGATAATCCCCCTGTCACTCTGGCTCTATGGCCGTGGGCAGCTCTCCATCACCTTCCTGCTGGGTGTCTTGCTCTTCGTCTTTGACCTCTTCGGCCCCATTAAGGCACTCTACAGCCAAGCCACCCGCCTGACGGTGATGAACGCCTGCATGGACCGGATCGAGGCGGTACTGGCCCAGCCAGAACTACCTGACCGGGGCCGGGAGACCTTACCCAAAGCCGGCGGTGCCCCGGAGGTGGAGTTCCGAAATGTCACCTTTGCCTACGGGGAGAAAGAGGTACTGCATGATGTCTCTTTCACGCTGGAGAAAAACCGGATGCTGGCCCTGGTGGGCCCCTCCGGCGGCGGTAAAAGTACGGTAGCCAACCTGCTCTCCCGGTTTTGGGATGTCAAACAGGGACAGATCCTGGTGCGGGGCAGGGACATCCGCGATATTCCTCTTTCTGATCTGATGGATCAGATCTCTATGGTGTTCCAGCGGGTCTACTTATTCCAGGATACCGTCTATAACAACATCGCCATGGGACGGACAGACGCCACACGGGAGGAGGTCTATGAGGCGGCCAGAAAAGCCCGATGCTATGACTTCATCATGGAACTGCCCGACGGCTTTGACACTGTCATCGGCGAAGGTGGAGCCAGCCTATCTGGCGGAGAGCGGCAGCGAATCTCCATTGCCCGCTGCATTCTGAAGGATGCTCCCATCGTCATTCTGGATGAGGCCACTGCCAGCGTGGACGCCGACAATGAGAGCTACATCCAAGAGGCCATCACCCAACTGTGCCGGGGCAAGACCCTGCTGGTCATTGCCCACCGGCTCAATACCATTCGTCACGCCGATGAGATCTTGGTTATCGACCAGGGGCGCATCGTTCAGGCTGGCGCCCACGACACACTTATGGAGGAGGAGGGCATTTATCGCCGCTTCATCACCGCCCGCTCCAATCCCACCGGTTGGTGCCGGTAAAGGCAGAGGCGCGAAAGAAAAGAATGACCGGGATGCGTGTCCCGGTCATTCTTCGTTCCAGCTTCTTCCCTTGATTGATCCCGGAGAACATGCAAAACCAATATGGCGGCATCTTGCAATTTCATGCGACAAAGAGTATGATGTAGTTAGCAAACGCTAACCGTTATTGAGGTGACCATACTGTATGGATGACAACAAGCAGTTTTGGGAGCGGTTTTCACGGCATTACGCCGGCTTCATGCGCCGCTCTCAGGCGACCTATCAGCAGATCTGCAAAGCAATGCGTCCTTTTCTGAAACGGGACATGGATGTGCTGGAGTTGGCCTGCGGAACAGGTCAGCTGTCCGTGCCGCTGTCTCCATGTGTCCGGAGCTGGGAGGCAACCGACTTTTCAGCTGAAATGATCCGTCAGGCCAAAAAGCAGATGCATTCGTCCCGGCTCCACTTTTCCGTCCAGGACGCCACCAAGCTGCCCTACGGGCCGGAGAGCTTCGATGCGGTCGTGATCTCCAACGCCCTCCATGTCATGCCTCACCCGGAAAAAGCTCTGGCGGAAGCCTGGCGGGTTCTGAAGCCGGGGGGGATGGCTGTTCGCCCCCACCTTTGTCTGGGGCAAAAGCCGAAGCGCCAGACTCCGGCTCTGGTTCATGGGGCTTTCAGGCTTTCGGGTGTACCACGTCTGGACTGCCGGGGAGCTGATGGCATACCTGTCCGAGCGCGGCTATTCCATCGTTCGCCATCAGCTTCTCGGAAGTTCGTTGGCGCCGATGTGCTGTCTGATGGCCAGGAAGATCCCGGATGAACGGAGCGCGGCACGGCAGACCACCGTCCGGTCCGCGCAGCTCGATGATCCAAAAGTCAAGAAGGAGTGAGAGAACATGTGGAAGTACACAGTGGAAGTCAATGGAATGATGTGCGGGATGTGCGAGGCCCATGTCAATGACGCTGTGCGCAAAGCCTGCCCGGTCAAAAAGGTGAGTTCTTCCCGGAGCAAAAACCAGACCGTGATCCTCTCTGAAACAGAGCTGGACACGGAGGTGCTCATGAACGCCATTCGCGGCACGGGGTATGAGGTCGGAGCGATCCAGAAAGAGCCGTATAAAAAAAGAGGACTATTCGGCTGAGTTCATTGGCGGCAGCGGTCAGAAAAGAGGCGTGAATATGAACACGGCAATGCAGTCGTTTGGATATGGATTAGCGGCTATGCTGTTTTGCATCGCTATTCTTGGCGTGTGCCATAATATCAAAAAAGCCGCCCGAAAGGTTTTGAAAAGCCAGCAGACACATAAGGATGAGCTGCCGTAAGCGTTTGGAGCTATGGAGCAGGTACGCTTGGCGGTGAACTTACACAGCAGGTCGCTCCTGATTTAAAAGCGCAGATCACATAAAATGCGGTGGAGGCCATATCCAGGCTCCACCGCATTTGATATTCCGTGCCAAATGGCAGGTATTCACTTATCGCGTTGCCGCTCGATAGCAAAGTCCGCCAAATTAGCATAGGCTCATTGCCCGTGCGCATCTTCCCGCATTTTCGTTACCTGCTCCAAGTGCGCCTGCACCGCCGCAAAGGATTTTTCGCTGATCACATGCTCGATCCGGCAGGCATCTTCGGTCGCAGTCTCTTCGTCCACGCCTAATTCCATCAGCAGCTGGCTCAACACCGTGTGGCGGGTGTACATCGTCTTAGCAATGGCAAGCCCGGTCTCCGTCAGGGTGATCGCACCGTCAGCATCCACATTCACATATCCGTCCTTTTTCAGAATGGACATGGCTCTGCTGACGCTGGGCTTGGTAAAGCCCAACTGCGCTCCCACATCGATAGCTCGAACGAAGGTGCTGTTCTGTGAAAGAATATAGATGGTTTCCAGATACATCTGGCCAGACTCGTGAATCGCCATAGGAACCTCCAAAAAACGGGCGTTTTGCTTATTATAACACAGGCGTCCGACAAGCGCCATTTTTTCTGTCAGCAAAATCCATCCGTCCTCTTGACAAGCGAATTTGTCCTGTATATAATTGCGTTAGTTAGCTACCGCAAACTAAAAGGCGGCGGCTATATATTTAACGCATTGGTTAGCAATCGCTAACCACATTTACTGTCAGTTTTTTATTTCGCCGTACAGTCTTCGAATGGACATGATTTTGTGAGGGAAACGCCTATGTCAGAGGATCTGCTGATTCGCCATTGTTCTCCCACCCTGGCCGGGATCAAGACGGGAAACCTCTTTTCCTGCGCCTGCCCCAGCCGGAAGGATCTGACGCGAGACTTGTGCCGGCTGAACAAGAAACTGGTGCCCAAGGGCATCCGCGTTCTGCCGCTCCGGGCTTGCAAAGGCCGCGCTTTGATTTACGCCTACCGGCCCAATGCGCTGGAGAGCGATCTGACCGATCACCGCGCCAGAGCATTGCTTCTCAAATACGGCTATGTGCCGGAAAATCCCAATGGCTGTGTGGTTCACCTGATCCACCGGCTCCGGAGCGAGGGGGAATTTCCCCATGAGATCGGACTGTTTTTGAGCTATCCGCCGGAGGATGTGCTGGGCTTTATCTGCAATCGGGCGTGCAATCACAAGTGCGTGGACTGCTGGAAGGTCTACGGCGACGAACAGGCCGCCAGAAATATCTTTGAGAAATACGAGATGTGCAGCAAAATCTACTTCCGGCAGTGGCAGCAAGGGAAATCCATCGAGCAGCTCACCGTGGCTGGTTGATGTTTCTACCATAACAAATCCAGAAAGAAAGGTCGCTAAAGTCTTATGAGTAAAGTTGCAGTTGTGTATTGGAGCGGCACGGGAAACACCGAGGCCATGGCCATGGCGGTGGCTGAAGGCGCCAAGGGCAAGGGCGCCGAGGTATCTGTGATCACCGCCGCAGAGTTCTCCCCGGAGCAGATCAGCGAATATTCCGCCATCGCCTTTGGCTGCCCCTCCATGGGGTCGGAGCAGCTGGAGGAGAGCGAGTTCGAGCCCATGTTCACCGCCTGCGAGGGCAGGCTGCGCGGGAAGAATATCGCCCTGTTCGGCTCCTACGGCTGGGGCGATGGCGAATGGATGCGCAGCTGGGAGTCCCGCTGCAACGACGACGGCGCCAATCTGGCCTGTGACAGCGTGATCTGCAACGAGGCTCCGGACGATGACGCTCTGGCAGCCTGCCGCGAGCTGGGCGCGTCACTGGCCTGACAAAAACACCGCAGAAGGCAGGAGGATCTCGTCTCCTGCCTTCTCTCTGGTTCCCCAGCCAGCATAGGCGAAACCAATTTCGAACTCAGAGAAACAGGTCGTGAGAAATCATGCTGAAGGAATATTTATTGAGCCAGGGCTCCGGCACGGGCCGCTGGAGCCACGGTATGCCGGGGGTGCAGATCTGCCGCTTTTCCCTGCCGGAGCCGGAGCAGGAACCTCTGCGGTCTGTCCCAGTGTGCGGCGCACCGCTCCAGTTTGAGGCGCTGTTCTGTTTGACCGGCCGCCTTACTGTCCGAGCGTTACAGGGTGCTTCCTGCATGGTGGAGGCTCCGGGGATCTTCCTCCTCTCCGACAGCTCCGCTCTCCGCTCGTGTCAGTGTAGCGGAAACCTGGGCGGCGTTTTGATTGCCGTAGACGCCAAAGCCGCAAAAGAAAGCCTTGTGACGGTCTGTTCCACCCTGGGGATGAGGTTGGACACCAGGATCGTCAAGGAGAAGATGACGGCGAGGAACGGTTGCATGGCTCTGTGCGGCACACCTTGGACGCAGTCATTTTTTGAAACGGTTCGCTATCTGTCTGAGCAGGAGCAGGAACGCTACTGTGTTTTCAAGTCGGTGGAACTGCTGTATCTGCTCTGCACCGAGGTATCTGAATCGAATGGCTCTCTCTCCGGCTCAGGCTGCCCAGTATCCCACAGTCTGTTGGAAGTCAAGGCATACATCCAGACGCATCTGTCTGATAAGCTTACCATTGCGTTCCTCTGCAAACAGTTTTCGCTTTCCCCGACCTTCTTGAAAGAAGGGTTCCGCCGCGCCTACGGCGTACCGATTCACAGCTTTTTGGTTCAACAGCGCCTCCGACGGGCACAAGAGCTGATCTGCACCACCCGGATGCCCATTCAGCAAATTGCGCAGGCTGTAGGGTATGAGGGTATGAGCCAGTTCAACGCAGCATTCAAGCGGGAGTATGGCATGACTCCCGGCCAGTACAGAAAAATGTCGGAAACCGCAACTCCGCGTCCGTTTTGACAGCGACAAACACCCACCTTTTCTGCTACAATAATCAGACATTCCAAAGCATTCAGAAGGAGTGACAGCGATGAAACAGCATCGTTTTTGGGCGTGGGGCGCTGTGATCTGCATGATTATGGTCATGGTCACCGGCTACAAACGGAAATAAGGGAAAGGAAGTATTGCAATGAGCGTTTATACGAAACTTGCCTGCTTTGCGGGTGGTGCGTTGTTTGGTTCTTTTGGCATCAAGCTGCTGTCCAGCAAGGACGCCAAGAAAGCCTATGTCCATGTCACGGCCGCCGGCCTGCGGATGAAGGATTCGGTCATGGGGACTGTGACCACGGTGCAGGAAAACGCCGCGGACATTCTGGCCTCCGCCAAGGAGCTGAATGAGGACCGGGCTGCGAAGGAAGCGGAGGAAGCCGCCGCTGCCAATCTGGAGAGCGAAGAAGCCTGATTGACCCAGAGGGAGCCGCCAGCGGCTCCCTCTTTTCGTGAAGGAGGAACCTATGAACGCAACCATATTGCACGAAAGCCGGGGGCGCATCCGGTTCCGGCTGCGGCAAAAACAAATGACACTCGCTCAGGCGGATCTGCTGGAGGCATGGATTCAGGGAAAGTCCTGGTGCCGGCAGGTCACCGTCCATGAGCGAACCTGCTGCGTCATCCTGTACTACGATGGGACTCGCCAAGCCGTGCTGAACGAAATTCGGCATTTTTCCTGGCAGGAGGCGGAGCGGACCACCGCGCTGCCCGCCCACAGCAGCCGGGCGCTGAACCGGGAATTTGAAGAGAAGCTGGTAACTAAGGTAGTGTGCAAAGCTGCCTGTACCCTGTTTCTCCCGTCCCCATTGCGGATTGCCCGTATTCTCTGGCGCATGATCCCCTTTGTACGGCGAGGACTGCACTGCTTGCTGCGCCGCCGCATCAAGGTGGAGCTGCTGGATGCCCTGTCTATTTCCATTTCCGCCTGCAGAAGGGACTTTGGAACCGCCGGAATGGTCATGTTCCTGCTGGAGGTAGGTGAACTGCTGGAGGAGTGGACAAGGAAGAAATCTGTGGCGGATCTGGCCCGGTGTATGTCGCTGAATGTGGACCGGGTCTGGCTGCGCACGGCCCAGGGCGAAGTGCTGGTCCCTGTGTCCCAGATCCAGCCGGGGGATGCGGTAGTCGTCCGCGCCGGCGGCATCGTCCCCGTGGACGGCCTGGTGCTGGAGGGGGAGGTCACTGTCAATCAGGCGTCCCTCACCGGCGAATCCATCCCGGTACCCAAGCGCCCCGGCGGCGCAGTCTATGCCGGCACCGTGGTGGAGGAGGGCGAGTGTGTGCTGGAGGTAAAGCAGGCCTCCGGGCAGAGCCGCTATGACCAAATCGTTCACATGATTGAGCAGTCGGAGCAGATGAAGTCGGAGGCCGAGAGCAAGGCTGCCAATCTGGCAGACAAGCTGGTGCCCTATACCTTCGCCGGGAGCCTCATCAGCTTTGCCCTCACCCGGAATGTGGCGCGAGCCCTGTCGGTGCTGATGGTGGACTTCTCCTGCGCCCTGAAACTGGCTATGCCCTTGGCTGTCCTCTCCGCCATGCGGGAGGCTGGCAAGTCCCACATCACCGTTAAGGGCGGCAAGTTCCTGGAGGCGGTAGCTGCCGCCGACACCATTGTCTTTGACAAGACCGGCACCCTGACCCACGCCTGCCCCCGGGTAGCTCAGGTGGTGCCCTTCGGCGGCAAAGAGGAAGCCGAAATGCTGCGGCTGGCCGCCTGTCTGGAAGAACACTTCCCCCATTCCATGGCCAACGCCGTGGTGGAGGAGGCGAAGCGCCGGGGCCTGCGTCACGAGGAGTACCACTCCAAGGTGGAATATCTGGTGGCCCACGGCATCGCCAGCACCGTCGATGGGGAGCGGGTCCTCATCGGCAGCGCCCACTTTGTCTTTGAGGATGAGGGCTGCGTCATTCCGGAAGGCGAACAGGAGCGCTTTGACGCCCTGCCGCCGGAGTATTCCCACCTGTATCTGGCGGTGGGGGGACAGCTGGCCGCCGTGATCTGCATCTCCGACCCGCTGCGGGAGGAGGCAAAGGAAGCCCTCTCTGCCCTCCGTGCTCTGGGAGTCACCAGTACCGTCATGCTCACCGGCGACAGCTACCGCACCGCCGCAGCCATCGCCGCACAGGTGGGAGTGGATGACTTCCGCGCCGGAGTCCTGCCGGCGGACAAGGCGGAGTATGTGGCAAGGCTCCGCCGGGAGGGGCATACCGTCCTGATGGTGGGCGACGGCATCAACGACTCACCGGCCTTGTCCGAGGCGGATGCAGGCATTGCCATCAGCGACGGCGCCGCCATCGCCCGGGAGATTGCGGACATCACCATCGCTGCCGACAGTCTCTTGGAACTGGTAGAGCTGCGCCGGATCGCCATGGCGCTGATGGCGCGCATCCACTCCAACTACCGCTTCGTTATCGGCTTCAACGGCACCCTGATTGCCCTTGGTGTGGCCGGTGTTCTGCCGCCCGCCACCTCTGCCACGCTGCACAATCTCTCCACCCTGGGCGTCAGCCTGCGGAGCATGGGCCGGCTGACTGCTCAGACGCAGTCCGCTCGGGGCAACAATTCGCATAATGGATAAAAAAAGAATCCTTTCCGCTTGGTAGCTTGTTCTTTTTGCGTGGTTGCACATGACTAACTCCATGTGCTATAGTAAGCCCACGATGCGCAGTGCGTGATGCATGGTAAGTCCAATCGCCGCTGCGCATCTTTTTTTGCAAAGTAGTTAGCCATAGCTAACCGCATGAAAGAAAGGGGAGGATTGTATCAGACCGTATCGTTCTACCATAGTTCTCTTGGCTCTGTTGCTTGTCTTGTCCTGCTGCTCACTGTTTGTGGGCGTGATTGACCTGACGCTGGCAGAGCTGCTGGCAGGAAACTTCGAGCAGATGGAGGTCTTCCTGATCTCCCGACTGCCGCGCCTACTGGCCATCCTGTGTACTGGAATCGGCATGAGCGTAGCAGGGCTTATCATGCAGCAGTTGTGCAGCAACAAATTCGTGTCCCCAACCACCGGGGCCACCATCTCCTCGGCCCAGTTCGGCATCTTGCTGGCGCTCCTGTTTATGCCGGCCTCCACCCTGTGGAGCCGTGCCATCTTCGCCTTTGCCACAGCAATTCTGGGCACTTGGATCTTCGTTTGGTTCATTCAGCGCATCCAGTTCAAGGATGTGGTGATGGTCCCTCTGGTGGGCATTATGTTCGGCAATGTCATCGGCGGCATTACCAACTATCTGGCGTACAAGTACGAGATGACCCAGGCCCTGTCCTCCTGGCTGGTGGGCCACTTTTCCCTGGTGCTGAAGGGCCGGTATGAGATCGTCTGGCTGACGGTGCCGCTGGTGGTGCTGGCCTTCCTCTTCGCCAACCATTTCAACATTGTGGGACTGGGCAAGGATTTTTCCAAGAACCTGGGTGTCCCGTATAACCTGGTCCTCTTTTCCGGGCTCACCATCGCTGCCATGATCACTGCCTCCATCGTGGTGGTGGTCGGCTCCATCTCCTACATCGGCCTGATCGTGCCCAATGTGGTAGCCATGTACAAGGGAGACAAGACCCGGGGCACGCTGGTGGACACCGCCCTGTTCGGCGCCATTTTTGTGCTGGTATGCGACATGATCGGCCGGATCGTAATCGCCCCCTACGAGCTGCCCATCGAGCTGATCGTGGGCATCCTGGGAAGCCTGATCTTTATCGGCCTGCTCTTTTACCGGCTCAAGCACGGCCGAAAAGCCATCCGTCTGGGCAGCGCCGGAACAGGCTGCTGCTCCACCATGCCCAACCTGAAGGGAGGTGCAGACCAGTGAACACGGCTGCCATACGCGCCAACCGGCGCAAACTCCTGATTTTGGCCTTTCTGGTTTTGCTCTGCGCGGCGGGCTATGGAATTCCGAGCGAGATGATTTTATCAGCTTGACTGACATCGCCAAGCTGAAGGACAGCGACAATCCTCGCTACATTATCCAAAACTGGCTGCGGAACCGGAACACGATTGAGTTCCTGGGTGTTTGGGAATCTCTATACAACCCGTCTTTTAACCGTGTCGAATTCGATGCGTTTAGGAGTCAGGCCGGCTTGAACAGCTTTGTGATGACCCCTCAGAAATGGGTGGAGTCGACCGGGGCTATCGGCATCATCTCCAAAGCTGGCCGCTATGGCGGAACCTACGCTCACAAGGAGATTGCCTTCGAGTTTGCCTCGTGGATCTCTGTCGAATTCAAACTGTATCTGGTCAAGGAGTTTGAGCGGCTCAAGACCGAGGAAATGAAACAGCTTGGCTGGGACATCAAGCGAAATCTGGCCAAGATCAATTACCGCATCCATACAGATGCTATCAAGGAGAACCTGATTCCGCCGGAGCTTTCCGCAAAGCAGATTTCCATGGTGTATGCCAGTGAAGCCGATGTGTTGAACATGGCCCTGTTCGGTATGACTGCAAAGCAGTGGCGGGACAGCCATCCCGATCTGAAAGGGAATATCCGTGACTACGCCAATGTCTCTCAGCTGGTCTGCCTGTCCAATCTGGAGAACCTGAATGCGGTGTTCATCAATGAGGGGATGTCTCAGGCCGAACGGCTGACAAAACTCAATGCCATCGCTATAAGCCAGATGGAGATCCTGACTCAAGATCACCGAATCGAAGCTCTGGAGGCTCATAGCGAAGACCTATCTCCTATGGAGTAAAAATATAATCGGCAGGACGCTTGCGAGTGGGCGAAGGCCGTGGCATCTATAGTGTTGCGATGTTCCATAGACAACAGGCCCCGCCGCGTGTTATGCGCGGCGGGGGTTTTTTATGCGCATCAGGGGATAAAGAGGGCTGCTTTCTGTCGGTTTTTGTCATAATGCACGAAATAACATGGATAAAATTAGATTTTTGCTATCTTGCATTTTGTGGTTGATGATGCTATAACATACAATATGTAGGGTGTATTGCACATTCCAGTTCGCACCGATATGGAATTTTGTAGAACGAGAGGGGTAGCTGTGATGAAAGGAATATCAATTGCTGTGCTGGCGCTTATTGCGGCGGCATTATTTTTGTCCTTTTCTGCATTTGCGGAGAGTGCCGGTTCCGATGCGCCGGCCATTGCCGTGACCGCCGACGGTCAGCAGAAATACAGCCTGAGCCTCGCCTCCGCGGTTGCAGACGCGGGCGACGGCGGAAGTGTTAAGCTGCTGCAAGACGTGGAGATCGACTCCATTTCGGGGCTGGCCATCACATGCAGCATAACGCTCGACCTGAACGGCAAAACGATATCGGGCGTACACTCAAGCCAGAAAAAAGTCATTTACGTATACAGAAACAACACCCTTACGATAACGGACAACAGTCTGGAGCAGACGGGCAAAGTGGTTAACACCAGCCCGTTGGGAGGCAGCGTTCTCAGTACCTCCATGTCGGATGATGCGGGTATAATCGTGCTGGGCGGCAGCTATGAGGGGCAGCTGGACAACTCAAAAGGCGAGATAGTGGTGTTGGGAGGCTGTTTCGACACGGATGTCAGCGGCCTGGTGCCAGCTGGCATGATGCAGGATGAGAGCGGCAGAGTGGTGTTGGACGACGCAGTCGCGGTGGCTTCTGTAAACGGCGTTGGCTACGTCTCCCTCCGTGACGCCGTCATCGCAGCAAACCCCGGCGGGACTGTCAAAATGCTCATGGACGTGGACTGCGAAAGCTGGGAGCAGGTCTGGGAGCTCAGCGGAATAGTATTTGAGGGAGGCGGCCACACGCTCAGTATCGGCGGGATTACAAGCCTCGAAAACCACGACGCCGTCTTCCATTCTGCAGGCGGGAACATCTTCAACGACCTCACCATCGACCTCTCCGGCCTCGGCGCGCCGTCTGCCGCCCAGGGCTTCAGGGCTTTCAACGCCGCAAACGGCGACGTGTTCAACAAGGTACGCATCACGGGCTGCGGCGACCGGACCTTCGGCATCTTCGCGGGAGGCGTTCAAGGGGACGAGCGGCCCGTTATCATTTCTGACTGCGAGTTCACTAATTGCCGCTACGCCGTGGGCAGCGAGCCCATGCCCGGCACCACGCTTTCAAGCCTCGGCGGCCTGAACATCAGCGGATGCACTTTCACTGGCTGCGGTTATGCAGCGATACTCTATTCTGATGACGCTGCTTTTTGCGGCAATGTGGTATTCGGCGGCAGGCTGAACGTCATGCACGGCGGCCAGAGCGTCACGGGCAACAGCTTCGCGGAGGGCAGCCGCGTCAAGTTCTACGACGCGCCCGCGCTTTTCTGCCGCAACAGCATCTCGGCAGACAGCCGCCTGGATGCCGACGAGAACGCGCCGGTGATCGACGTCTCGGGCAACTACTGGGGCGGCGGCGCGCCGAGCGCCGCTCAGCTCGGCTCTGCCTCCGTCACCGGTGAGGACGTCTACTACACTTCCCCGGATATGGGAGACGGGGATTTGAGTACCTGCTGCACTGTGACTGTACAAAACGGCAACGGAGAAGAGAATTTAGTGTTCAGCTGTCAGCGCGGCTATGCCTACGTCCTACCCGATGCCCCGCACAGGAGCGGTTTTACCTTCCATTATTGGAGCTGCGGGGATGCAGCTTACGCCCCGGGTGAGACTGCCGTCATAACAGGAGACACCGTTTTCAGCGCCGTATGGGTACGGCATCCGGATGTGGAATACGTCCCCGTTCCCGACGGGCCGGAGGATGCGGAAGAGGCGGAAGATGCCGCGGAGCCCGAGGCACCGGGGCTGGTTTTCAGCGATGTATCCCCGGACGCCTGGTACTACGACGCCGTTGAGTACGTCTGCGCCGCCGGACTCATGGACGGGGTAGCGGACGGGACCTTTGCGCCCGACGCCGCGCTTACTCGGGCCATGGTCTGGACAATACTCGCCCGCATGTCCGGAGCGGACACCTCTGAAGGGGACAGCTGGTACTCTTCCGCCATGGAATGGGCGGTCGCACAGGGCATCAGCGACGGCGAGGATGCGGTCTCACCCATAACACGGGAGCAGTTTGTTACCATGCTGTGGAGGCTCAGCGGCTGCCCGGAGGCTTCCGGTACTGTCGCCGCGCCTGACGCGGCGGAAATAAGCGGCTGGGCCACAGAGGCAATGACCTGGGCGGTCTGCGCGGGTCTCGTCGAGGGCGATGAGACCGGGGCTGTCGCACCCTCGGCATATGCCAGCCGCGCGGCCGCAGCGGCACTCGTCATGCGCTGTGCGGAGTTCTAGGCACAAAACGGCGGCAAAAGCGCCCCATCCCGAGCGGGATGGGGCGCTTTCCATAACAAAAGCTGACTCGTCGGCACGGAATTGCTCAAAAACCGGCATTTTGACCACAGCGTGTTGCATTTAGCGGCCGCATCTGCTAAAATGGTCAAAACGCACAAAAGGGGCCAGGAATGGGAAAGCGAAAATACATTCCGCTCGCCGTCATGCTCTGCCTGGCGGCAGGGGCGGCCGCCCTCGTGCTCACGGGGGACGGCGTGACGGTGGAGATGCTCACGAACTACGCGCCGAAGAACACGGCCCTCGCCGTGGTTGTGGCGCTACTTGCCTATGCGGTGAAGAGCCAGACGGTGTTCGTGCTCTACGGCGTCGTAGCCACGGCGGTGGGCATAGTTTTTGAGCCGCCGCTCTCGCTCATCGTTAACGCCGTGGGCTCGGTCATCTGCATAAGCGTGCCCTATTTCACCGGCCGTGCCTCGGGCGGCGAGGCGGCGCACAAGCTGCTTGCCAAGTATAAGAAGCTGGGCGAGGTCTATGAGGGCAACCGGGATAACCTTTTTCTAGTCTCGCTCGTGCTGCGCGTCACCAACCTCTCAAACGACATCCTGGGCCTGTTTTTCGGCGCGCTCAGGATGGACTATTGGCAATATCTCGCCAGCAGCTTCATAGGAATCCTGCCCACAATGGTGTTGTATACGGTTCTGGGCAGCGACCTTGACCTGACATCCACGCCGGTACTCATCTGTGCTGGGGTGGATATCGCCTGCATAATAGCGGCTTGGTTCGTGCTGAGGCACAGGAAAAAGAGAAAGGGGACACAAAATGAAGAAAAAGCTCTCTGAGGGCAGAGAGTCCAAGCGTCAGGCCCTGCTCCGCAAGAAGAAGGAAGAGCCCGCCGCTTTCTGGACCTATGTCGTCCTGCGCTTCATCGTCATACTTATCCTCATCCGCTGCATCCTCCGCGGAGACATTGAGAGCGCCTTCGTCTGCGTGTTGGTGCTGGTGATCTACCTGCTGCCCCAGTTCGTTGAGAACAGGCTGAACATAGACATTCCGACCACGCTTGAAGTTGTCATCTTCGTTTTTGTCTTTGCGGCGGAGATATTGGGCGAGCTGCAATCCTATTTTATCAAGTATTCCAACTGGGACACTATCCTGCACACCTCTTCCGGCTTTCTCTGCGCCGCCGTGGGCTTTTCTCTCGTGGATTTGCTCAACCGCAGCGACAATGCAAAGGTACAGCTCTCTCCCGGCTATCTGGCCATAACCGCCTTCTGCTTTTCCATGACCATAGGCATCCTCTGGGAGTTCATAGAGTTCTCTGCCGACAGGCTGTTTCTGCTCGACATGCAGAAGGACACCATCGTGAACCAGATATCCTCCGTCAGCCTCGACCCGACAAACAGCAACATCTCCATAACCGTGAAGGGCATAAAGGACGTCATCCTGGTCACGGACTCCGGCGAACAGGCCCTGGGCCTCGGCGGCTTCCTCGACATAGGGCTCTACGACACGATGGAGGACCTCTTCGTAAATTTCGTTGGCGCTGTCGTCTTCTCCGTTGCGGCCTTTTTCGAGTGCAAAAGCGAAAAGCGCCCTCTCACGACGGCGCTTACGCTCAGGCGGAAGAAAAAGCCCCAGAATACCTGACTCACTGACAGGCAGCGAGTACCGCGTCAAATACGTCTCCCGGCATCTTTACGAAGTACCAGCCGAGCTCCTGATAGCCCACGTAGCCGCCCTCGATGAGCCGGAGCTCGACGGTCGTGCCGTCGGACAGGGCGCAGAAGAGGTGGCCCTGCACGGCGCTGTCGTAGATGCCGCGCTCGCTCTCCCAGGTATAGACGAATTGTCCGGCGCACAGCTCGTCGAGGAAGGCGGAGATGGTCTCCTCGCTCAGCTCAGGCGTCCGGTAGTTCTTCGCGGCCTTGTTCCAGTCCTCGTGCGTGAGGAAGCTCAGGGCCTCAAGGCGCTCCGGCAGATGCAGGCGGGTCTCGAAGAGGTCCGCGCCCGTGTCGAGGGTGATACCGTTCAGGCGTTCGAGCAGCAGGGCCGAGCCGTCGTCGTTGAGGCAGCAGATGCGGAAACCCGTGTCGTAGCCCTTGACGGCGTAGAGCTCCCCGGCCACGGTGCCCGCGAACTCGACGGAGTACTCGGACTCGTCCGACCACTCGTCGATAACGCCCGTCGCGCGGCCGAGGTATTCGCCCAGCAGGGCCGAGGCGTCCTCCAGCCATGCGCCCTGGGTGTAGACTGCGCCGTTGTAGACGACGCAGGCTATCATATCCATGGCAAAGCCGTTTTGCGTCTCCGGCAGCTCTACGGCCGGAATGTAAACGCCTGCATCAGGCGACGCGGCGATGGAGCCGGGCCCCGGGGATTCGGTGGCCGGCCTCGGCTCTGCGACACCCGACGGGCGTACCTGCGCCGCGACAACGATTAAAATACAGGCTGCAAGCGCGGCGGCAAGGTAGTATACGCCGCGTTTGCGGCCCTTCTTTTTGTAGTCTGCGGCCTCGTCGATGAACTTTTCGTCTATGTCGCCGAGGCAGCGGGAAAGTCTGTCGTTTTTCATATGCTGATACCCTCCGAAATGAGCGCCTTTCTGAGCGAGGCGCGCAGCCTCATGAGCAGAGAGGCGGTTTTGGCGGTGGTCCAGCCCATGCGTGAGGCGAGCGTTTGAATACTGTCGAGGTACCAGTAGCGCCGCACGAAGGCCACACGCTGCTCTCTTGGCAGCGCGTCCAGCCAGCGGTCTATGCAGGCAGTTATCTCCGCGTCCTCGACTGTGCGCTCGGGCGAGTCGCCCGACTCAAGGCAGACGGCCAGCTCGTCGAGCGCGAGCTCGGCCTCGCCGCCGCCGCGTTTTTGGCGTCGGGTGTCGCGCAGCGTGTTAATGGCGATGTTCCGCGTGATGCGGCCCAGGAAGGCCCGGAGGCTGCGCGGCCGCGCGGGCGGTATGGCCGCCCAGAGCCGGTAGAGCGCATCGTTCACGCACTCCTGCGCGTCGCGCTCGTCGCCGAGCATACCCAGCGCCACCGCGCGGCAGTAGGCGCCGTATTTCTCCGACGCCGCCGTCACCGCACCCTCATCCCGAGCCAAAAACAGCTCGATTATCCTCTCGTCGTCCATAGACTGTCCCCCTCATGAAAGGCCCTTCGACTATAAAGACACCGTTTCCACACCGTATGTTGCAGGGAAGGATGTTATTAGATAGTACGCTTTCCTGCAAGCCCGGCGCGTGCAACTAACGGCTTGTTCTTTTGGAAAAAGTGTGCTAATATAATTAGTCAGTGCGCGCCGGTCCGGCGCGGCGAAAAACTAGCTGGAGGACTGCTTTGTGACCATCTCTTCGGCCATTATTCTGGGCATCGTGCAGGGCGTGGCGGAGTTTCTGCCGATATCGAGCTCCGGGCACCTTGCCGTTTTGCAAAATCTGTTCGACCTCTCCGCCGGGGAGGACCATCTCTTTTTTGACGTGCTGCTGCATCTGGGAACGCTCATCTCCATCTGCGTCTGCTACTGGGGCGACATCGTGGCCATGGTGCGCGAGGTGTTCATCGTCCTGCGCGGCGGGCGGCGGGCGGATGGAACGCCGGTGCAGGGCCACCTCGGCGCCGCGCGGCTGTTCCTCATGATCGTCGTCGGCACGCTGCCGCTTTTCCTCGTGCTGCCCATCAACGACAAGGTCGAGGAGCTCTACTACATAACCCCATTCATAGGTGCGGCGCTGCTGCTGACGGGCTGTATGCTCTTCGTTTCGGACAAAATGGCCCCGGGCACGCGCACGGAGCGCAACATGCGCTTCCGGGACGCCCTGACCATTGGCCTGTGCCAGTGCGTGGCCACCATCCCCGGGCTTTCCCGCTCCGGCGCCACCATCACGGCGGGCATTGCGACGGGCCTGGACCGTACCTTTGCGATGAAGTATTCCTTCCTCCTCAGCCTGCCCGCGGTGCTGGGCGCAAACCTTCTCAGCTTCATCAAGGCCATAGGCGAGGAGAGCATCGAGGCCTCGCTCATCCCGGCCTATCTTCTCGGCATGCTGGCGGCCATGCTTTCGGGCATCGCGGCCATCTCGCTCATGAAGCTCATCACCAAAAAGAGCAAATTCGGCTGGTTCGCCTATTACTGCTGGGGCGCCGGCGTACTGACGATAATCCTCTCCCTCATTTTCTGAAAGGACTGCTGACACAATGGCAACTACGAACGGCAGCCGCAAGAGCACAAGCTCATCTGGCTCCGCAAAGAAAAGCGGCAGCACGGCCAAAAAGCCTGCTGCCTCCGCCAAGGGGAACGCCAGGGCCGCTAAGAATGCGCCGAAGCCCGTTAGAAGGGAGGTCGGCGCGGCTGTCTGCGCGTTTTTGGCCATACTCTCCTTCATCGGCTATTTCGACGTGGACGGCTGGTTCATCGACATCTTCTGCGGCTTCATAAAGGGACTGCTGGGTTGGGGCTTCTATCTCTTCCCGCCCGCGCTGCTGCTGGCGGCGATAGCCCTGGCCTTCCACAGGGGACGGCCGGTGGCCTTCCGGCTCTTCTGCTGCTTCATGCTGCCCATAGTTTTCGGCGCCATTGCGCACCTGCTGTTTTCGCGGACGGCATTGGAGCTGGGAGGCGACTTCGGCAAGCTCGTGACGGGCCTGTACGCCGAGGGCAAGCTAATGGAGGGCGGCGGCCTCATCGCAGGCCTGCTGGCCATGGCGCTGGAGTCGATGTTCAGCGTCTACGGCGCGTTCCCGCTGCTTTTGGCGCTTTTGCTGTTCTTCCTGATGTACTCTGTAAGCCTGAGCATAGGCAAGGTAGCGCGCTGGCTCTCCGGGCGCGAGCGGCCGGAGTACGAATACGTCCCTGAGCCGGAGCCCGATGAGCGTGCGCCCCAGGCCCGGAAGGAGGCCCAGCCGGCCGCGAAGCCCGCGAAAAAGCAGAAAAACCGCGTTATCGACATTCCCGTGGACGACGAGCCGGACGAGGATACGGATTACGGCGGCGTCAAGGTCAGCTACTTCACCGAGGATGAGATAGGCACGAAGCCCGCGCCCAAGCCGGCACCGAAGCGCGCGCCTGAGCCGGTGTTCGACTTCGAGGAGGAGCTGGTGCCACCCGAGTTCGCGCCCGTGGACACGCCGCCTGTGGAGAAGAAGCCCGCGCCGAAGCCCACGCGCGCCGAGGTAGAGGCCGAGTCCGCCGCCGTGGCGCAGGAGATAGAGAGCGCCGGAGATGCCGCGCCGGAGTACGAGTTCCCGCCCATAGACCTGCTCCGCAAGGGCGCGGCGGCCGCCGTGGACGGCAGGGACGAGATAGCCCTCAACCGCGAGCGCCTGGAGACGACGCTGCACAGCTTCGGCGTCGCGGCGAACATCGTCGGCGTCACGCGCGGTCCCACGGTCACGCGCTACGACCTGGAGCTCGACGCGGGCGTGAAGCTCACGAAGCTGACTAACCTCTCCAGCGACCTGGCCCTCTCCCTCGGCGTCATGAACGTCCGCATAGCCCCCATCCCGGACAAGATATCCACCGTCGGCGTCGAGGTGCCGAACAAGATAGTAAGCATCGTCTACCTGCGGGACATAATAGACTCGCCCACCTTCAAAAACGCGCATTCGAGCCTCAGCTTCGCCATAGGCAAGGACATCAGCGGCGAGTGCGTAGTCGGCAATATTGCCAAGCTGCCGCATATGCTCATCGCGGGTACTACGGGTTCGGGCAAGTCGGTCTGCCTGAACTCCCTGCTGCTGAGCCTGCTCTACAAGGCCACGCCCGAGCAGCTGCGGCTCATCATGATAGACCCCAAAATGGTCGAACTGGGCATCTATAACGGTATCCCGCACCTGTATGTCCCCGTGGTCACGGACCCGAAGAAGGCCGCGGGCGCGCTGCAATGGGCCGTCGTCGAGATGCTAAAGCGCTACCGCCTGTTTTCCGAGGCGGGCGTGCGCGACCTCGCGGGCTACAACGCCCACCAGAAGAAGCTGGGCGCGGAGACCATGCCGCAGGTCGTCATAGTCGTGGACGAGCTGGCGGACCTCATGTTCGTCGCCTCGAAGGACGTGGAGGAGAGCATCTGCCGCGTTGCCCAGATGGGCCGCGCCGCGGGCATGCACCTCATAATCGCCACGCAGAGGCCCTCGGCTGACGTCATAACGGGTCTCATGAAGGCCAATATCCCCAGCCGCATCGCCTTCGCGGTCTCCAGCGCGATGGAGAGCCGCATCATACTCGATACGGCGGGCGCGGAGAAGCTCATCGGCATGGGCGATATGCTCTATTCGCCCCTGGGCAGCGGCAAGCCCATGCGCGTCCAGGGCGCCTACGTCTCCGACGAGGAGCGCGAGGACGTCATCGACTTCATAAAACGCGGTTCCGCTCCGGAGTATTCCGACGACATCCTGGAGCAGATCGAAAAGGCCGCGGAGGAACCGGCAGAGGCGGAGGCTCCCGCCGCGACGAAGCAGCAGTTTGACGAGCTGCTGCCCCAGGCCGTGGACGTCATCTTTGAGACTAAGCAGGCCAGCGTATCCATGCTGCAGCGCCGCCTGAAGCTGGGCTATTCCCGCGCGGCCAGGCTGGTGGACCAGATGGAGCAGCTGGGCATAGTCGGCCCCTTCGAGGGCTCGAAGCCGCGGCAGGTGCTCATAACCAAGCAGCAGTGGCAGGAGATGCAGCTCATGAACGGCGCCGCGCCGACGGAGCGTTTCCAGACCGAGATGGAGTTCGGCACGGATTCCGACGAGGACATGCTCTGATATGACGGACGCCGAACTTGGAAAACTGAGTATCCTCGCCCTGGCCCACGTGGGCGACGCGGTGTATGAGCTGCTGGTGCGCACGCTGCTGGCCGAGCGCGGGATAGCGACTGTAGTGCAGCTGCACAGGGAGACGGTGGCGCGCGTAAAGGCCCCCGCGCAGGCGAGGGCCGCGGCGGTCATCCTGCCGCTGCTCACGGAGGCCGAGCACGACGTGTACCGCCGGGGCCGCAACAGCCACGTGAACACCGTGCCCCACGGCGCGACGCCCGGGCAGTACCACGCTGCGACGGCTCTGGAGGCCGTCTTCGGCTGGCTCTGGCTCAGGGGAGAGCGGGAGCGGATACACGAGCTTTTTGCACACATCACGGAGGATTACGATGCCGCTTGACGCAGTATGCCTTACGGCGCTTGTGGACGAACTCGCGCCCCAGCTGGAGGGCGCGCATATAGACAAGGTGCAGCAGCCCGCGAGGGACCTGCTGCTCCTTTCGTTGTATACACGGCAGGGGAGCAGAAAGCTGCTCATCTCGGCGGGCGTGGGTATGGCGCGCCTGCACCTGACTTCGGAGCGATTCGAGAACCCGGAGACGCCGCCGATGTTCTGCATGCTCCTGCGCAAGCACCTCGTCGGCGCGAGGATAGACGCCCTGACGCAGCCGGAGAACGAGCGCATGGTCATCCTTGAACTCACTGCTAGGGACGAGTTGGGCGTGGAGACGAAAAAACGCCTCGCTGTGGAGCTGATGGGCCGCTCGTCGAACGTCGTCCTCGTGGACGGGGAGGGGGTCATCATCGACTGCCTGCGCCGCGCGGACTTCGGCGAGGGGGCCTACCGCCGCCTGCTGCCCGGCATGCTATACCGCCTGCCTCCCAAACCGGCAAAGCCGAACCTGCTGGAGCTGAGCGGAGAGCAGCTGCGCGCCGCCATTGGGGCCGCGGCCACGGACAAGCCGGGGGACAAGCGGCTGATGGACGCCTTCTCCGGCCTCTCTCCACTCATAGCGCGGGAGCTGGCCAGCCGGGCAGAGCGCGGGGGCGACCTCGCGGCGGCTGTAGAGGCCTACGCCGAGAGCGTGAGGGCGCGGGAGTTTACGCCGGTCATGGTGCTCGAAGACGGGCAGCCGCGCGATTTCAGCTTCATGCGCATCACGCAGTACGGAGCGGCGGCCGCCTGTGAGCCGCGCGGCAGCTTTTCAGACCTGCTTGAGGAATTCTACGCGGGCCGGGAGCGCGCCGAGCGCATGCGCCGCATCTCGCACGACACGGTCAAGACAGTCCGCACCCTGCGGGACAGGCAGGCCCGCAAGCTGGGCCAGCAGCGTGCGGAGCTTGCGCGCACGGCGGACAGGGAAGAGCTGCGCCGCCGCGGCGACCTCATCACGGCGAACCTCTGGCGCGCGGAAAAGGGCGCGAGGACGCTCGTCTGTGAGGACTACTACGCCGAGGGCTGCCCCGAGGTAGAGATAGCGCTCGACCCGATGAAAACGCCGCAGCAGAACGCCGCTGCGGCCTACAAGGAGTACAAAAAGGCCGTCGCCGCCGAGCAGCACCTGACCAAGCTCATAGCCGAGGGCGAGGCCATGTTGGACTACCTCGAAAGCGTGCTGGACCTGCTGGCCCGCGCTTCGAGCGAGAAGGAGATAGCGGAGCTGCGCCGGGAGCTCGTCGCCTCGGGGGTCCTTCGCACGCCGAAGGGCGGCGGCAAGGAGCGCCGCGCCAAGCCGCTGGGCCCCATGCGCTTTGTTTCGAGCGGGGGCTACGAGATATTGGTCGGCCGTTCGAACGCGCAGAACGACGAGCTGACGCTCAAAACCGCGCGCCGCTCGGACATCTGGCTGCACGTGCAGAAGTCCCACGGCTCCCACGTCGTCATAAGGGCCGAGGACAGCCTGCCGGACGCGCGCACGATGGAGGAGGCGGCCTCGCTGGCGGCATATTTCTCCGAGGCGCGCGACTCGGGCAAGACCCCCGTGGACTGGACGCGCGCCCGCAACGTCAAGAAGCCCACCGGCGCCCTGCCCGGAAAGGTCATATACACCAACTATGAGACCATCCTCGCCGCCCCGGACGAGGCATTGACACAGACATTGAAGGCATGACAAGACCCCGCCGCCCTTGAGGGACGGCGGGGCCATTTTTGTGTTCAGCCGCGGAAGCCCTTGCCTCCGCCGCCGGCGGTGTTGTTCACACTGCCCATGGCGGAGATATCGAGGCCGGAGGCGTCCACGGTCACATCCTCGCCTGCGAGCTGATAACCGATGCTCTCTGCCCGCAGGAGGCAGAACTCGCGCAGAGTCTCCGCGCCCAGCTCAAACTCCTCATACGTGCAGAACTTGGTCGGGTCGCGCTCGACGTAGGGGGAGATGAGCTCCACAGTCTCGTCAAAGAGACGCTCGAACTCGCCGCTCGTAAAGACGCTCTCGATGAACTCGGCAAAGGCAGCGTGGTAGAGCTCCGTGTATTCCTCGCTCTCGAAGATCCAGGCCAGCATTGGCCGGGACTCGGTGTCCCCGTCGGAGGTCGGGTCGTCAATCGACCAGTTCACCAGTGCCTCGGCGTCCGAGCTGCCCATGAAGCCGCCGAAGGCGAGGTTGTAGTCCCAGGGCAGCATGGAGAGCAGGCCGCCGTCCTCGTAGAGGTAGTAGTTTTGGATCATGGAGCCGGTGTAGCTGTCGAAGTTGCATACGAAGTTGTGGGCGACAAAGTAGCTGATGACGCTCTCGATGTCCACGCAGTCTGAGACGTCGCCGCCCTCGCCAAGGGCCTGGAGCGCGTCGATGAGCCTGTCCTTGTCGGCGTTGGAGACATCGGTTTTGGCGTTGTCAAAGATGTTGGCGTAGCTGTCATAGTCGTCGTCGGTGTAGACCAGCAGCACGTCGCTGCTGCCGCCCATCATCCCGCCGCCCATGCCGCCGCCCATCTCAGGCATCTCGCCCATATCCGGAATTTCACCCATCTCGGGCATCTCGCTCATATCAGGCATCCCGCCCATGTCCTCAGGCGGCTCGCCCATGTCGGATGGCATCCCGCCCATGCCGCCACGGCCGCCGAAGCCGCCGCCGTTGCCGCGGCCACCGCCCATCTCCATGCTGTCGGGCTTGTATAACTCGCCGTAGTCCGTGCCGTAGTTGCGCAGAAGGAAGCTCTCCTCAACGCCCTCGACGGCCAGATACAGGCCCCAGTCCTCGCCGTTTACCGTTATCCAGACGTAGCTGCAAAGCGGCGCGGCCGCGCCAGCCGCAGCCATGAGCTGGTAGCTGAGGAAGTCCTTCATGTAGGTGTTGTCCTGAATTATATTGTTAAGGTTCAGCTTGTCGAGACCGTAGTAGCTCAGGGAGCTGTCGTAGTGGTCGAACTCGATCTTGAAGCTGTACCTGTCATTGCCGTAGGCGGCAACGGAGCTGAGAGAGGTGTTGCCCTTGGCGCGTATGCCCGCGCCGGGCTGCTCCTCGCCGTCTATAACGAGGTCGCACAGGACGTATTCCTCGTCCTCGCAGCCTGCGATGAAGCCCTCCCAGTCGTCCATGACGATGTCGATGGTGTGGACGACCGAGGTGTCGAAAAGCCGCTCCTCGTAGCTGAGCACGACGCCGCCGGAGGCCGCCTCATAGCCCAAAGCCGGCGCACAGAAAGCCAGGGCCGCTATGAGTACGGCGAGCGCCAGGGCCGCAACGCAGATGCGGTCCAAATTGCTGCTGGTTGACATAACACATACCTCAGCCCATGTACTCGCCGTTGTAGCTGACGAGTACGGCGCTCTGTACGCCGGGCAGGGCGGCGAGGGCGTTTATGAAATCGGTGCTCTCGCCCTTCATGCGCACCTCGACGTTCAGTTCGACGGAGCCGGGCTGGACGGTCTTGCTCTTGACGGAGCAGCGGGTGACGCTCTTTTTGAGGAAGTCGGCAGCCTCGCGCTCGCTCTCCGCGCCGTCGCAGCGCAGGACGACGATATAGGGGTCGAGCCTGGAGCGGCGGTTCACAAAGACGATGAGGATGAGCCCTATGACCGCGCTGCCGATGACGGCGAGGACGATGAGCCCCGCGGCGAGCACGATGCCTACGGCGATGGCCCAGAAGAGGAAGGCGATCTCCAGCGGCTCCTTGATAGCGGCGCGGAAGCGGACAATGGACAGCGCGCACACCATGCCGAGGGAGAGCACGACATTGCTGGTCACGGCGAGGATGACGACGGTGGTTATCATCGTCAGCGCCACGAGCGTCACGCCGAAGCTGGAGGAGTACATGACGCCCATGTAGGTCTTTTTGTAGACGAAGAAAATGAAGAGGCCCAGCGCAAAGGAGAGCACGAGCGCGAGTGCTATGTCCACAAGACTGATGCTGTCCACGCTGGAGAGGAAGTCAGATTTGAAGATGTCCTGGAAAGTCAACATTTCGGTTTGCTCCTGTCATAAAGAATCAGCCGTAGGCACGGCAGGCGGCGTCTTTGGAGAAGGCCCCGGCGCGCACGCCGCGCAGGGCGACGGCGTCCCGGACGATGTCGGGGAGGAACTCATCCCACTTTACCTCGAGTATGGCGGGCTCACCCGGGACAGGCACTGTCACACAGCCGGTATCCAGCATGGCGGTGCAGTCGAGGCCGGTGCGGATGTCGTAGTCGAGCGTGACGCGTACGTTCCCGGCAGGGAAGGTGAAGGCCTCGCGGGTGTAGTCCACGAGCGTCCTGGGACGGAGTCCGGCGCCCCTATCTCATGCTCGAGTTCGTGCCGGAATTCGGTCATGTTATCGCCTCCGGGCTAGATGGTATGTTGAGAGCCTTAGTTTTGCCTTAAAAAAACGCCCTGTAGATACGTGAACAATTTGTAAAACCCGCAAATGCGCAAAAAAACCGCCGCCCCTTTGGGCGGCGGTTCGCGTTTCCGTGCTTATTTGGCCTTTTTCGCCTCGCACTTGGCCGTGAACTTCTCCATGTCCACGACGAAGCGCTCATGCGTGCCTTCGCCTATGAGACCGGCCTCGTCGTAGGCCTTGACCTCAAAGACCAGGCGGCGGCGGTCAATTTCGACGAGGGTGCTCTCAGCCCTGACCTTCATACCGACGGGCGTGGCGGACAGGTGCGAGACGTCGAGCCTCGTGCCGACGGTGTCGGTGCCGGGCTCAAGGTAAGGGCGCACGGAGAGCAGCGCCGCCTCCTCCATGAGCGCCACCATAATGGGCGTGGCCAGAACGTCCAGTCCGCCGGAGCGCAGGGACTTCGCGGTGAGGTCCGATGTTACAGTGCAGCTGGAGCTGCCCTTGATTCCGAGTTCGATTGCCATTGTGCAGATTTCCTCCTGTGTATGTATATCTTTGTGTCAGCCGTTGAGCAGCGCCGCGGCGGCGGAGCCGAGCATGGTCGCATTTTCAGCGGACCAGATCACAACGCTCCTGCCCAGGCCCTTTTCAATGAAGCTGTCGATGAAACCGTCCAGCGCCTCGCGGAAAGCGCGGCTGCGGCGGATGACGGAGCCGTCCGCGCTGATGCAGGCGGGATGCTCCGGGTCGGAGCCGCGGTCGGTGAGCACGAGTATGGCCGCGAGGTTGCAGCAGACGCAGCGCGCGGAGCGGACAAAGACGGCGTTGCAAAGCTCCGATGCCGTGCGCGCGTCCTCGCCCTCGAACATGTCCCCGCCGCCGCAGGCCATGGCGTCCGCCTCGGGTGCGGATAGCGCGTCGAGGGAGAGCAGCTTCTCGGCCGCGGCCTCGGAGAAGAGGCCCTCGCGCGCGGCGCAGCGCAGCGTGAGGCGGCACAATTCGCCCAGATATGCGCCGGAGGTCATCTTCTCGTGACGGTAGACACCGGGGTCGCAGGTGCCGGCGTCGAGCTCGGCGTCGAAGTCGCCGCGGGGAAGACCGTTGAAGTTGCCGGACTCAAGGTTCACCAGCATGCTGCCCGAGAAGGCCCCGTGAGGCTTTTTGATCGCCTCGTCAGGCAGGACGCAGCAGGTGTTCGTACCGGTGCCGGAGATGAGGCCGACGAGCCCGTCACAGCTCTTTTCGGCGGCGTAGGCCGAGCCGGAGAGCAGCACGGCGGGCGTGTCGTTGAGCAGGACGAAGCTCTTGCCGGTGATGCCGCGCCTTTCCAGTTCGGCGGCAAGGTCTGCGCAGATGAGGCGGCCCTCAAAGCCGGTGAGCTGTACCTGCTTTGTGAGGCTCAGGACGCGCCCGTCGCGCTCGGGAGTCTCCTCAGTGGGATAGGAGAAGCAGAAGCCCACCTTGTCGGCCCTGTCGAGCAGCGGGGCAAGCCTGTCCGCGACAAAGCTGATAAAATCCTCCCAGGCGACGGCTCCGTCCGTGCCGGGCATGGCGCAGACGCTGAGCGCGTCGATGACCGGACCGTCCTCGGTAAAGCTGACGAGCGCGGTGCGGAAGTTGGTGCCGCCCGCGTCAATGACTGCGGCGGGCTCGCCGAGCGGGAGCTGCCCGTCGGCGGTGAGATAGGTGGGGATCATCCTGATGGAGCTTTCCCGGCCGCGCAGACCGAGCTCCATGTCGCTTATAAAAGCGGCGGTGGTCGAGTCGAAGTCAACACGCTCCGGCTCCATGCCGTGGCTAGTGAGGAAAACGCGGACCTTTTCTGAATACAGCATATATCTCACCCCATAACTGCGCCGGTACGATGAGACCGCACCGGCGCAGGACGAATTTTCTTGGTCAATGCTAGAGAGGACTCAGTTGGAGTCCTGCTTCGCTGCGGGCTTCTCAGGCAGCTTGACGGCCTCGACTATGCCCTCGGCCAGGCCGGCGAGGCCCTGGATCTCGGAGGGGATGATGATCTTCGTCGCGCGGCCGTTGGCTGCGGCGGCGAAGGCCTCCAGGGCCTTGAGCTTGATGACGGGGTCGGTCGGCGTGGCCTCGTTGATGAGCTTGATGCCCTCGGCGGTGGCGCGCTGAACGGTGAGGATGGCCTCGGCCTCGCCCTGGGCCTCAAGTATCTGGGCCTGCTTCTTGGCGTCGGCGCGGAGGATGGCGGATTCCTTTTCGCCCTCGGCGGTGAGGATGGCGGATTTCTTCTCGCCCTCGGCGCGGAGTATGGCCTCGCGGCGCTCGCGCTCGGCCTTCATCTGTTTTTCCATGGCGTTCTGGATCTCGCGTGGGGGCAGGATGTTTTTGAGCTCCACGCGGTTGACCTTGATGCCCCAGGGGTCGGTGGCCTCGTCGAGGATGGCGCGCATCTTGGTGTTGATGACGTCGCGGCTCGTGAGGCACTGGTCGAGCTCCAGGTCGCCGATGATGTTTCTCAGGGTCGTGGCGGAGAGGTTCTCGATGGCAACGATGGGCCGCTCGATGCCGTAGGTGTAGAGCTTGGGGTCGGTGATCTGGAAATAGACCACCGTGTCTATCTGCATCGTGACGTTGTCCTCGGTTATGACGGGCTGGGGCGGGAAGTCCGCGACCTGCTCCTTGAGCGAGACGACCTTGGCGACGCGCTCGATGAAGGGCAGCTTGAAGTGCAGACCGACGTTCCAGGTGGTCTTGTAGGCGCCCAGCCTCTCAATTACGTAGGCCTTGGCCTGCTGCACCACACGGATGCAGCGCACGAGAATGACGATGATCACGAGCACTACGACACCAATGACGATGTACGGAAGATACGGCATGGCATTTTCCTCCTCTTTTTTGTGCTTAAGTTCAATTCTTTGCTGAAACTATGAGCTTAACTCCCTCAATGCGCAGAACGGTAACTATGCTGCCGACCTCTATGGGCTCGCCGTTTTCAGAGCGCGCCGTCCACACCTTGCCTCCGACGGCGACTGCGCCGGCGCTCTCAACGTTGTCGATGGCCTCGGTGACAAGGGCTTCCTTTCCGATGACCATGTCGGCATTAGTGGGCTGGCTGCGGGAATTCACGTATTTGAGCACCAGGGGGCGCGTGAAGTATAGCGTGACGACGGAGACTACGAAGAACCAGACGAGCTGGAGCCATATCGGCGCGCCGAAGAGCGCGGCGATGAGCGCGGCAAGCGCCCCAATGGCGAACCAGATGCAGGTGAGCCCCGCTGTGGCGGCCTCGACCACGAGGAAGACGACCATGATGACGACCCAGACGATGCTCATGTTGTCTATAATGATGTCAAACAAGCTGACCGGACCTCCTTTCTGCGTGCTGGAAGCACACTGACATTCTATCCTAAAAGCGTCTTCCTGACAATAGGATTCTTTTCCGAGAGGGCAATTATGAATTTTTCGTCAAATTAGTGTAAAGCCTCTTTACTTTTACGCATTAGGGTTATAAAATATAAAAGGCTGTAGCCAATGTAATGGTGAGGTGCTATATGAACAAGCAGAATAAAAAACCCAGAAGCGACGATATGTATGAGGCGATACTCACGCTCAAGACCGTGGACGAGTGCAAGCGCTTTTTTGACGACCTGTGCACCGTGACGGAGCTTCAGGCGATGGAGCAGCGCTATCAGGTGGCCGTATATCTCAGCCAGGGCATGATATACAACGACATTTTGGAGCGCACCGGGGCGTCGAGCGCGACGATTTCCCGGGTAAACCGCAGCCTGCAGTACGGCTCGGACGGCTATGCCGTCGCCTTTGAGCGGCTCCAGGCCGAGGGGAAGCTGCAAATCAAATGACGGCGTACTCCTCACTCGCCGCATGGTATGACGAGTTGACGAGGGACGTGCCGTACCCGGCCTTCGCGGATTACTACGAGGGCCTTTTCCGTGCCCGCGGCGGAGAGACCGGGCTCATCCTGGACCTCTGCTGCGGCACGGGCAGCCTGGCCTGCCTGATGGCGGCGCGGGGATACGACGTAATAGCGGCGGACGCTTCTGCGGACATGCTCATGTCCGCGCGGGAGAAGGCGTCCGCGCTTGGCGTTGGGAAAATGCCCCTCTTCATCAACCAGAGCGCGCAGGAGCTGGACCTGTACGGCACGGTGGACGCGGCGTATTCCTCGCTGGACAGCCTGAGCTATGTGCCGTTTTCGGATTTGCCGGAGGTGTTCCGCCGCCTTCGGCTGTTCATCCGTCCTGGAGGGCTGTTGGTGTTCGATTTGCGCACGCCGGAGTTTCTGCGCGGGATGGACGGCAGCGTGTCGGTGGATGAAAGGGAGGACGTATTCTGCGTCTGGCGCGGGCGCTTTGAGGGCGGCGCGCTGTATTACGGCATGGACATTTTCTCGCGCGAGGGCCGCGCCTGGCGGCGCTCGTCGGAAGAGCACGTTGAATACGCCCACGAGCCGGAGGCGGTCGCGCAGCTCTTGCGCCGGGCCGGGTTCGTGGAGGTCGAAACGCGCACGGACGGGCCGATGGGCGGCGCGGAGCGCGTATTTTTCACAGCAGTGAGAGGTAATTGAAATGGACGAGATCATAAGGGCCGTCACGAAGGACGGCTTCGTGAAGATATCCGCCATAAGCGCGCGCGGCGTTGTGGAGCGCGCCCGGGAGATACACGGCCTCGCGCCGACGGCGGCGGCCGCGCTGGGCAGGACGCTGTGCGGTGCGTCGATGCTGGGCGAGCTTATGAAGGAGGAGGACGCCTCGCTGACCATCCGCGTGAACGGCGGCGGCCCGATCGGCAGCGTCATTGCCGTGTCGGACTGCGACGGCAACGTCCGCGGCTATGTGACGGAGCCTAAGACCGATCTGCCCCTGCGCCCGGACGGCAAGCTGAACGTCGGCGGCGCGGTGGGGACGGACGGCATGCTGACCGTCAGCCGCGACATCGGCCTGAAAGAGCCCTACGTCGGCTCGACGGAGCTGGTGACGGGGGAGATAGCGGAGGATCTGGCGCAGTACATGGTCGAGAGCGAGCAGATACCCTCTGCGGTGGGCCTGGGGGTCCTGGTGGATACGGACAGGACGATAAAGGCCGCGGGCGGCTTCATCGTGCAGCTGATGCCGGGCGCGCCGGAGGAGCTCATTTCGGCGCTGGAGGAGAATATCTTCCTGATGGACCAGCTGACGACGGTGCTGTCGGAGGACGGGCTGGACGCGGTACCGGCGCAGGTGCTGAAGGGCATGGAATACGAGACGGTCATGCGCGTACCGGTGGAGTATCGCTGCGCGTGCAGCCGGGAGCGGGTCGCGGCGGCGCTGGCGAGCTGCGGCGCGGCGGAGCTGGAGGACATGGCGGCGACGGGCGAGGAGACGGAAGTGAGTTGTCAGTTCTGCGACAAAATCTATCGTTTCAGCCCGGAAGAATTGCGCGCTTTGGCGAAGTGAAAAAAATTCGAAAAAGATATTGACAATAGAGGGGGTGTTTAGTATAATGACAAAGCCGCTTATCCGGGAGCATAGCTCAGCCGGTTAGAGCACTTGCCTTACAAGCAAGGGGTCACTGGTTCGAGTCCAGTTGTTCCCACCAGAGTTTTCTTTCGGCGGCGGAAACAGAATATGCCTCGGTAGCTCAGTTGGTAGAGCAACGGACTGAAAATCCGTGTGTCGCCAGTTCGACTCTGGCCTGAGGCACCATCTGCGGGCATAGCTCATTTGGCAGAGCGCCACCTTGCCAAGGTGGAGGTAGCGAGTTCGAATCTCGTTGCCCGCTCCAGTTCCGGCGAAACTAAACAATAGTTTCGCCGGAACCTATAATGAAAAGACGCGGCGCCATAGCCAAGTGGTAAGGCAGGGGACTGCAAATCCCCGATTCTCCGGTTCAAATCCGGATGGCGCCTCCAATCCCGGCCCAGAAATGGGCCGGGATTTTGTGTTGTTACAAGAAGTAGTCAAATTGTAATACAAACCTGCTTGAAATACCAAGATATAGATGCTAATATGACAATGTATAACGCAAGGGGTACCCCTTGCCATTGAGACAGGCTCCGCCTGTCTCATGACGGAGCTTTGAAAACAAAAGAATATAAGGAGGAAACTCAAATGAAAAAGTCCATCCTGGCGCTGCTCCTCGCCGTCCTGATGGTCGCGTCCCTGCTCCCCGCCGCTGCCATGGCGGATGGTGAGGTGGCCATGCTTGGCAATGCGAAGTATGCGACGCTGCAGGCGGCCATTGATGAGGCAACGGCGGACAACAACGAAGTTGTGCTCATTGCGGATGTCACTGAAAGCGTTACTATTGCGGACAACGATGACATCATTCTCAACCTTGGCACGCATAAGATAACCAATGTGGACGGAAAGGACACAATTACGGTCACTTTAGGCGGTACGCTGGAAATCATAGGAACCGGCACCGTTGATAACATCTCTCATGCCAAGGCCGCAGTTTTCAACAATGGTACTACGATCCTTAATGGCGGCAACTATACACGCTCTTTGGAGAACGGCCAAAACAAAGAGGACAGTGGCGGTAATTCCTATTATGTTTTGCTTAACCATGGAGATATGACAATCAACACTGGCGCGTCAGTTACTCAGAGCGGGCATTATTCCAGCATGGTTGAAAATGGCTATCAGAGTTATAATTCTCAGTATAAAGTCAATGAAAATCATGCCAATCCGAAGCTTGTAATTAATGGCGGCAATTTCAGCGGTGGACTCAACACCATCAAAAACGACGACGGCGGCATACTTGACATAAATGGCGGCATATTTGAAAATGTTTCTCAGTCTGCTGTTATGAACTGGAACAAAGCCACAATCAACGACGGATGGTTCGAGGTTACTGGCGGTGGCAGCAACGCGCTGATTAACGGCTATGCTAATGACACTGTTGATAAAGGCACTCTCGAAATAAACGGCGGATACTACTCTTGCAGCGGTGCGCTTATTGGTATAGGTCAAGAAGCAACGAACGGCGGTAACACAGTTATCACTGACGGTATTTTTGAATACGGTGAAGACGCGAACCTGTTTGTTAGCAATACAGCGACTGCCAATGTCACCGGCGGTGAGTTTAACAACACCGTTGCCGCGAAATATCTCGGCGACACCCTCCAGTATCAGGTCAACAACAACGGCACCTACACCTACTACACCACTTTCGATGCCGCCCTCGCTGCTGCTGAGAACGGCGCGGAGATAGTGAAAGTTGCCGAGGGCGTTGGTGCGCAGCACTACACCATCACCATTGACCCCGCCAACGGCGGCGCGGTGACTACATACACCGTCCCCGGCGGCTCAGAGATACCTCTCTACACCCCGAACAAGAGCGGTTATGCCTTCCTCGGCTGGAGCGGCTCTGACGGCAATACCTATGCCGGCACCGACACCGTCACTGTGACCTCCGATATTAAACTCACCGCCTCCTGGGTGCGTCACCCCGACACTGAGTACGTCCCCGAGCCGGAGGAGCCCGAGGAGCCTGAGGTTCCCGAGTTCCCGTTCTACGACGTGCCGGCCTCCGCTTGGTACTACACGGCTGTCAAGTACGTCTACGACAACAAGCTCATGGACGGCGTGGACACCTACGTGTTCGCCCCGAACGACACGCTGACCCGCGCGATGGTCTGGACCATCATCGCCCGCATGAGCGGCGTTGACACCACCGGCGGCAACAGCTGGTACGCCAAGGCCCAGGAGTGGGTCATCACCAACGGTATCTCCGACGGTGAGAACCCGACTGCGGCCATCACCCGCGAGGAATTCGTCACCATGCTCTGGCGTCTTGCCGGGGAGCCGATTTATACCGGCGACCTCAGCCGCGTGCCGGACGCCGGCAGCATCAGCACCTGGGCGCAGAACGCCATGCTCTGGTCGTATGCCACGGGCCTGACCGAGGGCGACGAGAACGGCGCTCTGACCCCGCTTGCCACCGCTACCCGCGCGCAGGCTGCGGCCATGATAATGCGCTTCTGCGAGAGCGTGAAGTAAGCCCCAAAAACATAAAACAGGGAGCCTCCCGGCTCCCTGTTTTTTTATATCTCCGCGCCCTCGGCCTCCAAATGCGCCCTGAGCGAGCGCCGGAGCCGGAGCATGAGCTGCGCCAGCCGCGCGGGCCGCTCGCCCTCCTGCGCCGCCAGCTCGGAGAGCGCCTCGCCGTACCAGTAGCGCCGCAGAAAGAGCCGCCGCTCCCGCTCCGGCAGCGCGCCGAGCCAGGCTTCGATGTGCCGCGTCAGCTCCATGGCGTCCAGCGTCTGCTCCACCGTCGCGGGGGAGGGGACGCAGTCGTCCAGCTCCGAGAGCAGCGCCTCCATGCCCGCGTAGCGCTTGCGCGCCCGGTTTTGCCGGTAGCGGCTGATGGAGAGGTTACGCGTGATGCACCCCAGAAAGGCCCGCAGGCTCGCGGGCAGCTCCGGCGGCATCCGCCGCCACGCGGCGAGCCAGGTGTCGTTCACGCACTCGTCCGCGTCCTCGCGTATGCCGAGCAGGTTCAGCGCTATGCGCAGGCAGAACGCGCCGTATTTTGCCGCCGTCTCCGAAATCGCGCCCTCGTCCCGCGCGTGGTAGAGGGCGACTATCTCCCTGTCCTCCATGCCGCGCCCCCTCAGTCCGGCCTGTTCACCACGCCCGTAAAGAGCGGCAGTCCGTCCCGCGAGCTTATGGCAAAGAGGAAGGGCCGGTCGAGAGTGAAGTATATCTCGTCCTCGGGCTCCGCCGCCGCGCCGTCGGCTATGATGACCGTAAAAGCCGCGGCCTCGACGCCCTCCTCGTCTATCTTCACCCGCGCCGCGTGCGTAGCCTCGGAGACGTAGATGGGCATGTCCGTGTCCGTCGTCATCGGCGTGAAGTCCGAGACATCGGGGTCGAAGACGTCCGTCACGCCCAGCTCCATCAGCCCGCCTATGAGGTCGAGCTGCGCCGCAATGTCAAACTTCGGAACCGAAAGATGTACGACCGCGTATTTCCCGGCCAGCTCATTCGGTCCCGAGGCCATGAGGCCCAAAACTTCCTCGCTTTGCAGCAGCTCGTCCACCGCGACGCCCTCGTCGGGGAGGATGAACCACATGCCGTTCCCGCCCCGGAGCGGGAGCCGTACCGCGCCCCAGCCGTCTCCGCTGAAATAGTCCATGCCGCGCTCCGCGCGCATGTACTCCGCCTCGGTGTCGCCCGAGGGCGCGTGAAAGACGTCGGTGTAGTTTGCCGCCTCGTTGAACTCGTCCGTCCACTGCGCGCTGTAATAGATGGTCGTCGCCAGCAGCAGGACGGTGAGGGGGTTCGTCTCGATATTTGCCGCCTGCTCCTCAAGCAGCCCGCGCGTCTGCTCGTTCAGCCAGGCCTGTATGGCGGAGTTTATCTCGGCACTCCCCATCTCGCCCCGGTAGGACGAGGCGTAATAGGTGTACGCAAGCGTGTCCATCGTGCTCTGCACATAGCCGAAGTCGTCCCTGAGCCAGACGGAGCCGGCAAGCACGCTCTGTATCTCCTCCTCGTCCCGGCTGCACGCGCGCCAAATGGCTGACGCCTGTTCGCGCAGGGCCTCCACACTGTCAACGCATATGAGCTCCAGCAGCTGGCCCCGGCTCTCGCCGCCCGTCAGCTCCGCGAGCATGGCGAGGGCCATGTAGAGGTTCACCGGCGAGAGCAGGGCGTTCTCCTCGCCCGCGCCGGAGAGAAACTGCGCCGTCAGCGCCTCAAAGCAGGCGTCCGGCGCTGCGACCCCGTCCGGCAGCCGCTCGTAGTCCTCATACACCGCCTCGGCTATCGCCAGCGCCGAGCCGCCCGCCCCGGGCCGGATAAGCGCCGCGGCGATGGCCACGACCAGCAGCGCCGCCACGGCCCCGATGTACCAGGCCCTGCGCGGCCTTCTGCGCCCGCCCGCCGCTTCAACCAGCTCGTCGGAGACATTTGTCACGGCCTCGTAGATCTTTTCGCTTTTCTCGCTCATGTTACTGCCTCCCTTCACCTTATAAGTCGCAAAACGCGCGCGGATGTTGCGGGCTGAGCGGAAAACTGTTAAAATGACATTAGGAGGGATGCCAAATGGAATTTTGCCTCAATAACGAAAAACTCTGCGTCCGCGTCTCGTCCCTGGGGGCGGAGCTGCGCTCCGTGCGCGGCGCGGACGGCACGGAATACCTCTGGCAGGGCGACGAGCGCTTCTGGCGCGGCCGCGCGACGAATATCTTCCCCTACGTGGGCCGCCTGACGGAGGACAGCTACCTCTGGCGCGGCGCGAGGTATAAAATGGGCCGCCACGGCTTCGCCCGCGGGAGCGAGTTCACAGCCGAGGCGGCGACGGACACGCGCCTGGTCCTCTCGCTCAGGGCGGGCGAGGCGACGCGGGAGAGTTACCCCTTCGATTTCAAGTTCAGCCTCATATACGAGCTTTCCGGCGATACCCTGCGCCAGACCTACCGCGTCGAGAACCGCGGCGAGGGCGATATGCCCTTCGGCCTGGGCGGGCATCCGGGCTTCAACGTGCCCCTGGCCCCCGGGCTGAGGTTCGAGGACTACCGCCTGGAGTTTTCCGCGCCCTGTGAGCCGCAGCGCGTCCTGCTCTCGCCCCAGTATTACGCCTCCGGCGAGGAAGCGCCCTACGCGCTCGAAAACAACGCCATATCGCTCCGCCACGACCTCTTCGACGCTGACGCCGTCATACTGCGCGCCGCGGCGGAGAGCGTGACGCTCAAATCCGAGCTCGACGCCCACGCCGTTGAAGTCTCGTACCCGGACATGCGCTATATAGCCTTCTGGCACACGCCGGAGACGGAGGCCCCCTTCGTCTGCATCGAGCCCTGGCTGAGCCTGCCCTCGCGGCAGGACGTGGTCGAAGACCTTGAAAAGCAGCCGGATATCCGCGTCCTCGCTCCGGGCGAGGCGTATGAGAACTGCCTGCGCTTCCGCTTTTTTTAAAGCCGCTCCAGCGGGACACGGATGGTCAGCGTCCTGGGCGTCGGCATCTTGTCGAACTGGATGACGTAGACCCTCCGGGTCATGTCCACCTCCAGCAGCGTGCCTTCACCGAAGGCCGCGTGCCGCACGCGCGCGCCGGGGGACAGGAGCGCCTCCGGCTCCGCCGCTGTGCCGGAGAGCCGCCGCTCGTTTGAAGCGATATATTCCCGCGCCTCGGCCACGAGGCTGTCACGGGGCCTGCCGTCATGAACGAGCAGGCCCTCGTCTATTTCCAGCAGGAAGCGCGAGGGATAGCGCGGCGCGCCCTCATGCCCGCGGCCCTCGCAGTCCGAGAGGCAGAGGCCCCTCTGCGCCCGCGTGAGCGCCACGAAAGCCAGGCGGCGCTCCTCCTCCATGCTCTCGGGCGAGTCGGTCCTGCGGGAGGGCAGGATGCCCTCGCTCAGGCCGCAGAGGAAGACGTGGGGGAACTCCAGGCCCTTGGCGGCGTGGATGGTCATGAGCTTCACAGCGTCGCGGCCGGTGTCCGCGTCGCTGTTGGTGAAGAGGGCCACGTGGGCGAGGTAGTGCGTCAGCGAGCACTCCTCGCCGCCCGTCTCCTCATATTCGCGGACGGACTGCTTGAGCTCCGCGAGGTTGTCCAGACGCTCCTGACTGCCCTCGGTACGCAGATGCTCTTCGTAGCCGCTGCGGTTGAGCACCTCCGAGAGCAGTTCCGCGATGCTCCGTTCCTCGCAGCCTGCGGAGAGCTCCTCCACCAGCGCGACGAGCTTCCGGGCCTTGGTGCCGCGGAAGAGCTCCTCGCCCAGATTGCGGCAGAGCGCGTCGTAGAGAGAGCAGGCGTTTTTCACCGCATACTCGCGCAGGTATTCCATCCTGCGCCGCCCGAGGTTCCGCCTCGGCACGTTCGCCACGCGCAGGAAGGAGAGGTCGTCCCGGTAGGCAAGCAGGCGCAGGTAGCTGAGCGCGTCCTTCACCTCCGCGCGCGCGAAGAATTGGACGCCGCTGTATATGACATAGGGCAGCTTCAGCCGCAGGAAGACCTCCTCGATGCTGCGCGTGACGTAGTGCGCGCGATAGAGTATGGCCATGTCGCGGTAGGGGACGCCGCTCTCGTGCAGCTCGGCAATGCGCGCACCTATGCGCCCGGCCTCGTCCTCGGGACTCTCACAGTGCATCCAGACCACCGGCGCGCCGGAGGGCAGGGTGGGGGAGAGCTCCTTTTTCATGCGGTTGCGGTTTTTGCCTATGAGGCTGTTCGCCGCGGCGAGTATCTCGGGCGTGGAGCGGTAGTTCTGCATCATCATGATGGTCTTCGTGCCGGGAAACTCGCGGTCGAAGTCCAGCAGGAACTTCACGCTCGCCCCGCGCCAGGTGTAGATGGTCTGGTCGGGGTCTCCGACGATGAAAAGGTTTTTGTGGTAGCCGCAGAGCGCGCGCATGAGGCGGTACTGGGGCTTGTCTATGTCCTGGAACTCGTCCACCATGATGTATTGCAGCCGCTCCTGCCACTTGCGGCGTATCTCGCGCTCGCGCTCGAAAATGTAGAGGGTGAAGAAGATGAGGTCGTTGTAGTCCAGGCCGAAGCACTTTTTCTCCTCGTAGAGGTAGCCGTAGAAGATGATGTCCCGCGTGCTGACGGCGTCGAGGTACTTCCTGTTCAGGGTCTCCAGGTCCATGTCTATCATGTCGAGGTAGTATTCGGGGTCCTCGATGCCCTTGCGGAGCTCTATCATGTCCCTCGCGTCGGCGTATGTCATGTGGCGCAGGGTGAGGCCGCGCTCTTCGTAGATGCGGGCGAGCATGACGTCGATGTCAGCGTTGTCGAGGACGAGGAAGCTTTTGGGGTACTGCACCGCGTGGCTGTCCTCCTGGAGCACGGTGACGCAGAAGCTGTGGAAGGTGCAGATGTGGCCGGTGTCGCTGTCGCCGGTGAGTGCGCGTATGCGCTGGCGCATCTCGGCGGCGGACTTGTTCGTGAAGGTGACGCAGAGGATGCTGCCGGGCGTGACACCCAGCTCGTTTACAAGGTAGGCAAAGCGGCGCGCGAGGGCGCGCGTCTTACCGGAGCCCGCGCCGGCCACGACGCGGATGTAGCCCTCCGTCGAAGTGACCGCCTCGCGCTGACTGCTGTTCAGGCCTTCCAGAATATCCATGCCATCGCCCCCTTTGGGATAAGTATACCATTCCGGGGCTCGCGCGTCCAGAAGGCCCGGCGCTTTTGCGCCGGGCCTTTCCGGATGTGTTTAGTTTGAGGTCGAGCACTCGTTCGAGGGGAAGAACTCCTCGACGGGGAAGCGTATCTGAGCGAAGATCTCGCAGGGGTCGTCGTGGCAGCGGCCGCCGGCGCACTCCTTTTCCGGCACACAATAGTCGTAGGCCGGGATGAGCAGCTGGGTGTCGCGCTCAAGGCGGATGATGGAGAACTGGCCCAGGGTGACGTAGAGCCTGCGGCCCGTGTCCGAGGTAACGAGCGCCTCGCCGAAGCGGGCAAGGATGCAGGCGGGGATGTCGTGCCTGTCGTTGTCGCAGCAGACGTTGCAGTTGGCGTCCACGAGCTTGAGGTGCAGGGCGATGGGGTCCACGGCCTCAACGTAGGCTGTGGGCATGCCCTCGTCCACGCAGCTGCAATCGCAGATGTCGGAGGAGAAGGTCTTCACAGTGCCCTCTCCGCCGCAGAGCATGACGCGCTTATCGAAGATGGCGAGTCCGGTGACGGTGTTCGCGCCGGGGAAGGTCTCGCCCGTTATCTTGTAGAAATAGGTGACGTCAACGGTGTAGTAGCCCTTGTTGAAGGTGATGGCCTCGACGTTCACCTCGGCGTACAGCAGCTCGGCGCTCTTGGGCCGGACGCTGAAGGCGTTGTCTATGTAGGTCTGGGACCCGACGGTGGGGTAAACCCGGAGGTCTTCGATGCAGTCTTTGTCATAAGACTGACCGTTTTATAAATATGGCAGTTAAAAATCGCGGAGCTGGAGCTCCAGGGTGAAGTCGCGGGGTTTGGTTTTCTTCCCTTTGGTGTAGGTTACTTCCACGCCGAGTGCTTTTAGGGCACTGTTCTTGTCGGCGGGAGACATGGTGGGGTAGAGCTGGACCAGATTCTCCAATGCGGCGGCGGCTTTGCGCGGGTCGCTGCGGCGGCGCTCATCTATATGGCGCTCGAGGTCTGCCCGCTTGTTTGCAAGCTCGGCAAGCTCTTTTTCGGCGGCTTCCAGCCTTGAGCGGAACGTAGCGCGGTCATATGTGCCGTCCTCGAGGAATTCATACAGACGCGGGATGCGGGCTTGTACGCGCTCCTGTTCGCGCTGCGCGGCGGCTAGGGCAGCTTCAAGTGCGTCAATATTTGGCGCTGCGCCCGAGTCTATGAGAAGTCGGAGCCGGGCAAGCTCGTCATACAGCAGCTCGACCATGCGCTCCTCTACATACTCGAACTTCGCACCGGCGGTACAGCCCTTTGTGGTACACAGCAGATACGGCTCGCCTTTGTTAGTCCCCATGCGCTGCATATTGTTCCCGCACTTCGAGCAGCGGATGATGCCGGCAAAGGGGTTCGCGCGTTGGCCGGTATTGCTGGGTGGTATGTAGCGCTGCTTCCTGCGCTCCTGAGCTTCCAGCCAGGTGTCCCATGGGATGATCGCTTCGTGCACGCCGTCCACCATCAGCCACTCGCCCTCCGGAGTGTAAACGACGTGGTGCTTGTCTTTGCCGTGAGCTCCGGGGCGATAGTGCTTCACGCGGTTCCAGGCGACCTTCCCGGCGAAGGTGGGATTGCGCAGTACATGCCGCACCGTGTTCCGGTTCCACTCGGCGCCGCGTCGAGGGATGCTGCCCATGGCGTTGAGCTCCTGCGCTATGGTCTGCGCGCCGATGCCGGCGAGGTAACGCTCATAGATATAGCGCACGAATCGCGCCTCCTCGGGGATGACCTCCAGCGAAGGCAGCTTGCCGATGCGGCAGCGGCGGTAGCCGTAGGGCGCGTTGGCCGTGTAGCCACCGGCCTCTATGGTCTGCATCAGACCGCGGCGCATGCGCTTGCGGATGGCACGCCACTCGGCCCGGGCGAAGAAGGCCTTAAACTCCGTCATCTCGATATCGACGTCATTCGTGAGGTCATAGGTTTTCTCCGGCGTGATTATCAGCGTGCCGGACTCGCGGAAGGCGTCCAGGATGGTGCCCTGGTCAGCCATGCCGCCGCGCCCGAGGCGGTCGATATCCATGCACAGCACGGCCTCAACTTCGCCGGCGCGGATGCGCTCGAGCAGCTTGAGCATTTCAGGGCGCGCATAGAGCTTTTCTCCGGATGCCACTTCCTCATACACGCCGTCCACGGGCAGGCCAAGCCTGTCGGCCAGCTCCTCCAGCGCAGCCCGGTGCTTCGCCAGCACCTCCTCCGTGCTCTGCCCCTCCTCCGCGCGGCTCTTGCGGAGATACATGAAGTTCGTAGGAATCACCCCCCCCTTGAGTGGATATACAAGTGGGCCCCCAGGACTCAGCTTACCACGTATGCGTGGGAAGCCTACCGCAAGGGGGCTGTTAAGCGATATCAGGTATTGGAAGGCTCTTCTGTGAAATATGATTGGATGTGTTCAGCAAGGTCCAAAGCAACGTCCACAGGCAATACTACGGAAGCGACGGCGTCCGACTTGAGACCATTGATCCTCTTGTCGTCGCCAAAAGTTGGTGCTTCTTGAATGAAGTCTATCAGGATATTCCTGCTCTCTTTCTGCATGGCAACATGAAACGCATTTGAGTAGTTGAACATTTTAACTCACATCTCCTTTAGTTCGCCGACGTCGGTAAATGTTGAGCCGGAGGCAGAGAATTCCCAGCTTGCGGCGTTCGGGAATTGAACGACATTATCATGGTCGTATGTCCTGTGCTTGAGATGCGCTGGAGTGTGGTCGACAACAAATGGGCTGCGCACCTGAACATCCAGCTTTGCCGCTATCTGCGCCAGGGTTTTGAGCGTGAAATTTGCGCAGCCGCTTTCCCATTTTGATACCATTGCCTGAGAAACACCCATGTACTCGCTGAACTCTTTTTGAGTCATGCCCATGTCGACTCGCTTGCGTATAATAGCCACAGATATGTCAGAAGACATGAGTATCAGAGCTAGGTCTTCCGTAGGAATATCTTCGGTTACCGAAGCAACAAAATCGCGCAGACTTGCCTCAGCCATTTTCATACAACTCCTTCATCTCATTTAAACGAGAAACTGCCGGGGGAATATGGGACTGGTAGTCCGTATGCTTCTTGCCGGAACGTTTGAAAAAACCCAAAAGCAAAGCGGAGCGACCGTCGGATAGAAAGCCGTACAGTATGCGCACATTAAAGCCTTTTCCATCCACGTGCATACTGTATATGCCGCCTCCGAGCGGCTCGATTTCTAAATACTTGGAGGCCAGGACTCCGTCAGTCCTCAAAATACTCAAACAGGTTTTGAGCTTGGCAAAGAACGCAGATTCAATGCCCGACCCCTTGAGGGCACTCACGAGTTCTTCAGACAGGCGCGGATGAAAGATGAACCCGTCAAGGTATTGCATTAGCAACGTCAGAATGGTTTCTCTGTTCATAGTATTCCCCTTGCACGTATCATATTACACATGAGTTATAAAATCAACAGTAAAATGGCTAGTATTACTTAACAGTTATGAAGTGCCGCCTCGGGAGGGGCGGCTTTTTTTTATTTCATGTAATCTGAGATGTAGATTATCCGGCGCTGGCACGCTCGTTTCTTGTGGGGTCTTCGTACTTTTTGAGAATATGCTTAATTACATCTCGATCATCATCGCTTGCCCGTCTGTACAATTCAATAAAGTAAAGTTCATTTTCACTTAGCTCGCTATCATTCGATAGAGGGCCAGCAAGCCGTATGTAGTCACTGCGCAATCCGGGAGGGACACCGCGGGACTGCAACAGGTATAGTTTTTCCTCATCATTTCTTGCATTCTGATAATCCTCATAAAAGTCGTCTGGCCAATTACCAATTAGGAAATCAGAGTCAACGCCGAGAAGCTCAGAAAGCTTTTTTAACATTAATATATCTGGTTCTCGCTTATCCTTCTCCCAATAGTTTAACCTAGTGGGAGTAATACCCATCAGTTCAGCGAGCTGCTTTTGAGAATATTCTTTTTTATTGCGGGCGTAAACTAACCGCTTGCCAAAAGTGTCCATATACTTGCCTCCTTTTATAATACAATAACGCAAATAGCTAATCAGGTCAATATAAAAATAAGCAATTTGCGAAGTATTACCGTTTTGCTATTGACAAATAAGCAAAACGGTAATATTATAATCTTGCAATTATCATAATGCTAATCGAGGTGATAAACATGTATCCAAATCTCAAGGCAGAACAAGCACGAAATGGTTACAGCAACGGGTTCGTAGCAGAGAAGCTTGGCATGTCTCGAAGCAATTACGAGACGAAGTGCCGTAACGGGCGCTTCCGCGTCAGTGAGGCGCGCATACTGTGCCAACTGTTTAATGCGGATTTCAACTACTTGTTCGAGCTGCCTTTGGAGCAGACGGCACAGTAAGGAGGTGAGGGCGTGAGCGGCGAGGCGGCTGAGGGGGCTTATGTCATATGCGGCATGGCCTACATGCTGCTTGTATGTGCACCGGCACTTGCGCTTATGCTGTCGGGCCGTGAAATAGATCTGTCAGTCATGGTGTGCAGCAGAAAAGGCATGAGCGCGCTGCGGCTCAGGAACTTTGAGACTGAGCTGGCGTGGATATCGGTTTATGGGTTCTGCACTTACATGCTTATACAGGCGGCGCTGCGCATTGCGTGGCTGGTCAACCCCGACGGGGTATGGTCCGGCTTCTGGCTGGTGACGGGCGCGACGGTGTTCGCGGCGGCTCTGACGGGCTGTGTTCTGGCGTTCAAAAGGAAAACGCTCGCCGCAGCGGCTACTGCGGTGAGCGCGTGTATCGGCTTATTCTGGGCGTTCCTGATGGTTATCATTGCGCTTCAGCTGAATCACTGAGGATAGAGCGGCTTCGATTTCTTCGCGCGTGCCTTTGCGTAGCGTGGAATACAAAGCATCGAGACAGACAGCTAAATTGCCCGTGGATTCGGCACTGATGGAAGAAACCTGCGCGAGGGCCTCTGCGCGGTACTGCCAGCCCTGTGTGTTTGCAGCACGGGAAACGGAGGCGGCCATCGCAGAAAAACGAGACTCAGCAGCGAGCTCGCGCTCGTGCTCCCATTGCTTTTGCAGGTGTTCAAATTTGAGCTTCAATTCTCTGGTGGCCTTATTCTTTGCGATAACAGCTGTAACTATGGTAGCCAACACGGGCAAGATGATGCCCAAGATATCCAACCACATTTTATCACCTCCCTTCCGGATGATTTTACCACCGGGCGCGGAGGCGGACAAGAGGAGGTTAGGGCGTGAGCGGCGGTAATAAAAAGCCCGCGCTGGATGAGCGCGAGCGGGAGAACGTGAGCATAACGGGAGAAGTCATCTGGTCAACAAATAGCATGACTGCGAAACAAGAAGAGGGTAGTACCGGTATATATTCCGGAATAGTGCCAGAGCACTTACTTATCGAGAACGAGGAACCTGACATTAGAGTTGACTGAATCGTCGTGCTGAGCAACGTGCTCTATAAACTCACGCATAATGGCTTGTTCGCCTTGGCCGCAAGCGTTCAGTTTACAAAATTCGCTGAAGGTTGTAAGGAGGTGAGGGCGTGAGCGCACTTGAACTTGTCGGCTTTGACAGGGAGTATCCGAACTCCGAAACACGGGACAGGAGATACATAGAGGCGTATCTGTTCGCACTGGAGGCGTTCACAAGGGACACGCCGCACGCGGAAGAAGCTTACGGCGCCATTGTCTGCCTGTCGGAAATACTTGTGCGCCGCGGACTTTTGCCAGCGGCATATGACCGGGCGCACACGATCCGCTTATCAGAGCCGATGACCGAGGTGGAGCTCATAGAGCTGCTGGAGAACATGAGCGCGACATGAGTTGCATTTGTCACTTCCGTCCATGTTCTCGCAGCCATTCTCTTTGACATCAAGAATTGTGCCGTCATCCGCTGCCAACAGGTATACGGCGAACTTTTCTTCATGTCCGGATTTGGCGCAAGTCCAAGGTTTATCGTACTGGCGAATAGATGCCATATCGTCACCTCCCTTCCGGATGATTTTACCACCGGGCGCGGAGGCGGACAAGAGGGGAGACGAGGACTTGAGTCGCGAGGCGGCTCAAGGTTAGGTTCCAGTAATCATTCAGGCTGAGGCACACATAGGCTTGAAGGTGGAGGTGAGGGGCTGTGGCGGAGCCTGTTTATCCGTTAATCACGAAAGAGGACACCGAGGACGGGTACATATTGCGGTACGACTATGGCCCAAAACAGGGCGTCACGACCTGCATCGTACACCGGCGGCCGGCGACGGAGGAGGAACGCTCGCGCATGCGCAGCGGCATCAACAGGATAATACGCCCGTACGGCTACGTGCTGGCGGACTGAGAGGGGTACAAACATGGTTATGTCCGAAAGCGAAATCGTCCGGGAGTACCGGACGGCGAAGAACAAGCCCAAGCAAATCAAGGTGCTGGCGGAGCTGAATGCGGTAAAGGAGGAATGGATAAAGGATATCCTCCTGCGCAATCCGGAGAGCGGATATGTGAAGCCGGGGCCAAAGCCCAAGCAGAAGGCGGCGGCGGAGTCGGAAGCGGTGCGGGAGGTCAACGCACTGGCGCCGGAAGCGCCGGGGCGGGCGGACAGGGACCGCGGCGGAGCAGCGCTGCTGCTCATGGAACTGGCGGCTATGCTGGAGCGGTGTGAGAGCCTTGAATGCCTGGAGCAGCTGCAGCTCGCGGCGACACTGAGCGGCGGCAAGGTAATGATAGTGGACATCCACTAATGGGACGCGCTCGCATGAATAACACAAACGAAAGGCGGCGGGGAGAGATGAGAAATTGGAGGGGGAAGGCCGTGTTGGCCGGGTACATAGCGCTGTGCGCGCTGCTCATCATCCTCGCCGCCATCATATCGCTGCGCCTGAGTGCGCAGGAGGCGCGGGCGGCAAGTGAGCTGCCCGCGCCTGTTTACAGCTCCGCCGCGCTGGCGGCGCAACTGGCGGTAGCGCCGGACGTGGCAGCACATGAACCTCAGACGCCTGAGCCTCCCGCGGAGCCTGAATCAGAGCCGCGGTATGAGGAAATCACAGCGGAGGAGCGGGAGCTGCTCGCCCGCGTGGTGTATGCCGAGAGCAACACCGAGCCGATTGAGGGGCAGATAGCCGTCGCCCAGGTGGTGCTCAACCGCGTGCGCTCCGAGAGCTTCCCGGACACGGTGAGCGAGGTGATCTATCAGGAGCGGCAATTCTCCACGGCGCCTATACTAAGCCGCGTGACGCCCACAGAAAACAATTATGAGGCTGTGGACCTGGCCTTCGAGCTCGCGGTCGTGCCCTATGACGTGCTCTATTTCTCCCGCGGCGCTGAGAATGACAGGGTGTGGGGGCAGATCGGAGCGCATGTGTTTTGCTATGGATATGTGTGGTGAGCGGCTGGGCCGCTTGCAAATATGACAACGGAGGAATGAACATGTACATCGTTACTATCAGAGAAAAGGGCAAGGACAAGCCACTGCTTGAGCGGGAGTGCGACTGCGCGCTGGGCGCGTTTGGCAGCGCAGGAGAAGCTCACTTTTTGACCAGTGTACAGGGCGACCGGGAAACGCTGATAAGCACATATGCCAGCGCCCTTATGGGGCTTAAAACGCTGGAGACACAATTCCCCGGACTTGTGGATGAGGCTGTTGAGGTGGCCAAGGACGCAGACGTTGTAGAAATGGAAATAAAAAAACCGCACGCCTCGCTTTTCTCGCGGCTCTTTGGCAGGTGATCGGCGTGGACAGGTGGGAGGTGCGGCACGATCTCTATGAGGACGTGGAGGTAACGGCGGAGGACAGGCTACGCGCCATCATCGCGGCGGCGAAGATATGGGGCGTGCGCTGGCTGCCAATTGCGCAGGAGTGCCGGACAAAGAAGCTCGGCCCGGTAAAGGAGGCGGAAGACTATGGCAAGGCAGGAACGGTTTGAGATACCCTGCCGCGAGTGCGGCAAGCCTCTGATATTCATCCGCACGCGGGCGGGGAAGAACATGCCCTGCGAGGCGGAGCCGGTGCTCTACTGGCCGGATGCCGACGGGCCGCTGCTGTTCTATCAGCGCGACGGCTCATATGAGCGGGGAACACTGGAGGGGCATCCCGCGGTGCCGCGGGAGAGCGGCTATGTGCCGCACTGGGGACGCTGCCCCGGCCGGCGCAGGGACAAGGCACCGGAAGGGGAGCGGAGACGGACCCCGCTTGAGCAGCGCATACACGAGCAGGTGCTCAGAGAGCGTGCCGAGGCAGAGGCGCGCCGGGAACGGGCGCAGGCGCGGGCCGCCGAGCAGGCGGCGCTGCGCGAAGCCGAAGAACGCCAGACAAGATTGTTTTGAGGAGTGGAGAGCATGACTGCGATACAGACCGCGGCGGTGGCGCCGTTGAAGGTATACATAGCGGGCAAGATCGCGGGAGACCCCGAGTACAAACGCAAATTTCTCGCCGCGCACATGGAGCAGAGGAACGAGGGGCACATCGTCCTCAACCCGGCGCACCTTCCCGAAGGGATGAAGAGCGCGGATTACATGCGCATATGCCTCGCAATGATAGACAGCGCCGACATGGTGGCGTTCCTGCCGGACTGGGAGGATTCGCCGGGGGCAAGGCTGGAGCACGACTATTGCGAGTACGTTGGGAAAAGGCTGTTTCATGTTGCCGACGCCTATGATAACTGAATACTGCCTGGGATGCCGGCACCTGGACCCTGACATGGTGGCCTGCGTGTATATCCTCAACACCAAGACGAGCCGTGCCTTCACTATGAAGCAGCCTTCAGGGGACGGGTGCAGGTGCTGGGAGCCGGGCGGACGCGACGACCGGATGCGCGACGCTATCCGCGACGAAGTGCGGGCACGGCTTGAGGCAAAGAGACGGGAGCACCTGCATACCCACATGATGGCGCTTTACAAGCGCGGATGCACGGACACAGAGATAGCCGAGCGCTGCGGCGTTGGGCTGGGTGCGGTGAAGCACTGGCGGCGCACACGGATGCTGCCAGTCAACGCCGCCCGCACCACGGGCTACGACCTCTACAGAGAGCTCTATGAACAGGGCCTGTCCGACAGGCAGATGGCCGACAAACTGGGCGTGCCTGCACGCCGGGTATCGAGGTGGAGATGGAACAAGGCCCTGCCCCCAAACATACCAAAGGAGGTACAACCATGATAATAAACGAAAAGCGGCTTGCCCGTGCGCTCAAGAGTGCAGGCGCCGTAGGCTTCCGGCTGCGCGTCGCCGGCCCAAATCTCGAACTTATAGGCCCTGATTGGGCCGCGCAGATTTGCCTGGATATCATGGACGAGCCGCCTAAACTCGTCCTCGCCGCCTTGGTAGAGGTCCTCGGGTATCTGCCCGGCACGGGCGAATGCCTCAGCGTTTGCAAAGGGAAAAGCGGGTGGGCCGCCCAGTATATACAAGACGCCGTTTTCTGCGAGGAGTTCAACGGCTACGTGAGCGATCATTATGCGGCTCAGCCCTGCGCGGTGCTTCCTCTCCGGCTGGGCGCTCAGCAGCTCGTTCAAACCCTGGACCGCCGCGTGTATGGCCTGGGGCCCGGCTGGAGCTTGAGGGACCGCAACGACGCCGCGTACCTCGGTACGGGCTGCGCGATCATCAGGGACCGTGAGTCGGTTCTTGCCGTGAGACTGAATCGAGCGGACGAGCCCGGGGCGGTGTGGAGGTGGATCGAGAGCCGGGACTGGCTTGGCGACACGGAGGGCGGGCGTGAAGGCGGCGGGACCTGTGCTTAACGTCACGCCGGCGAGAATGCTGCGCTTAGCGAAACGATACGGCATTAAGACCGGCCAGCGCGGCGGGCAGAGCTTTGTGCGCTACCCGAGCGGGGCGTGCCTGCTTCAGTTCTCCCTCGAGGGGGAGCGGCATTATCTGCACCTCGGCACAGCAGATGAACGTGTGCTGCTCAGCCACGAGTGGACGGAGCAGGAGAGGGCCGGACGGAGCAGGTCGCGGTATGAGGTGATACCTGTGCCGCACGACGTTTTGCTGACACTGGGGTTTATAGAGAAAGGAGCGGCTGATGGTACGTAAATACAAAGGGTCGCGCGAGGAATACGAGCAGAAGCTGGGAGGGCGGGGTGAATGAGAGAGCTCATAGTCGACAGCTTTGCCGGAGGCGGCGGAGCGTCTACGGGCATTGAGCTCGCGACCGGGCGGCCGGTCGATATCGCTATCAACCATGACCCTGACGCAATACTCATGCACAAGACGAACCACCCGCGCACTGAGCACATTCAGGCCAGCGTGTGGGACGTTGACCCCGTGGAGGTCTGCGCCGGCAGGCCGGTGGGCCTGCTGTGGGCGTCCCCGGATTGCAAGCATTTCTCCAAAGCCAAGGGCGGGAAGCCCGTGGACAAGCATATCAGGGGCCTCGCTTGGATCGTCCTGCGCTGGGCGGGAACGGTGCGGCCGCGGGTGATCATCCTGGAGAACGTGGAGGAGTTCCAGACCTGGGGACCGGTGCGTCGTGGACGCCCGGTAAAATCAAAGGCCGGTCAGACATTCACAAAGTGGCTGGAGCAGCTCCGGGACTTGGGGTATGACGTCGCGTGGCGCGAGCTGGTGGCTGCGGACTATGGCGCTCCAACAACGCGCAAGCGGTTTTTCCTCATCGCCCGCTGCGACGGGCGGCCCATCGTGTGGCCGGAGCCTACTCATGCCCCAGCTGACAGCCCGGAGACGAAGGCAGGGCTGAGAAAGCCGTGGAGGAGCGCGGCGGAAATCATCGACTGGTCGCTGCCATGCCCGTCCATCTTTGATACGCGGAAGGAAGTGCGTGATAAGTACGGCCTCACCGCACAGCGACCACTCAGCCCGAACACCATGCGGCGTGTCATCCGCGGCGTGGACAAGTTTGTGATTAGGTCGTCGGCACCGTATGTCGTGCATGCTGCGGAACGGCCTGGGGAACGTGGAGGCTGCCGGCCTTATATCATCCAGTACCACACTGAGCGGCACGAGCATGTCCGGGGGCAGGACGTGACAGAGCCCCTGATGACAATAGACGCCGCCAACCGTTACGGGCTGGCGGCGGCATCGCTGACTGCATATTACGGCGCTGAGAGGCATGGGCAGGACGCGAAGGCCCCACTGCGCACCGTTACGGCGCGAGACCACGCAGGCCTGACGCTTGCAAGCCTGGTAAAGATGAAGGGCACAAACCTAGGCGCGGCGGTCTCCGAGCCGGTGCAGACCATCACCGCGGGCGGAGGTCATCATGGCGTGGTCACGACAGAGGTGCGGAAAGCGGAGCCGGGCGCAGAACTGCACAACTGGCCGAAGATTCGCGGACTGCTCAATATTTACTGCGGGTACGCGCTGGCGGATGACGAGGTGCTGCTGCTTGAGCTTGGCGGCGCGTGGTATTTCATAGCCGATATTGGCCTGCGCATGCTGATACCGAGGGAGCTGTATTGCGCCAACGGCTTCCCGGACGACTACATAATCGACCGTGACTACACTGGGCGGGAATATCCGAAGTTCAAACAGACCGCCCGCTGCGGCAACGCCGTGCCGCCGCCCTTCGCCGAGGCCCTCGTGCGCGCAAACCTGCCTGAGTGGTGCAGTTAAACTTGTGTAAGGTTTGGAGAGTGATGAAAATGGCGTTCTGCAAATTTAGAGTGATGGACCGCTGCACAAAAAGTCAGCAGCCTTGCACAGAGCGCGGGGGTGAGGTGTAATGATGCGGAGCTCAATTACAGGATGGAGGAATTCACATGACTGATATAAACAAGGAGGCCAATAAAATGGATAACACTTATTACATCGTGCGCTGCGACCGCTCGGGCGTGTTCGCTGGAAACATCGTTGAGCGCAACGGCCAGGAGGTAACGATGTCGGACGCCCGTTGCCTGTGGTACTGGGACGGAGCTGCGAGCCTTATGCAGCTCGCCAAGGATGGCACGAGCAACCCGCGAAAATGCAAATTTACCGTTTCCGTTGATTCACTTACGGTCCTCGACGCGATAGAAATACTGCCCTGCACCAAAACCGCTGAGAAATCTATAAGGAGCGTTGAAGAATGGAGAGCATGAAAGCAGACGAGTTTGCCGCGCTTGCAAACCGCGACGGCTCCGGCGACGGCTCCGGCTACGGCTACGACTCCGGCGACGGCTACGGCGACGACTCCGGCTACGGCTACGGCTCCGGCGACGGCTCCGGCTCCGGCGACGGCTCCGGCTCCGGCTACGGCGACGGCTCCGGCGACGGCTCCGGCGACGGCTACGGCGACGGCTACGGCGACGGCTACGGGAAAAAAATAGCCTCTATATCCGGGCAAAAAATATACGACATAGATGGTGTGCCAACAGCTATATATCGCGTAAAGGGGAATATCGCCAAAGGCGCGATACTGCAAAGCGACCTCACGTTTACGCCGTGCTTTGTTGTTAAACAGGATGTCTATTTTGCCCATGGCGATACTCTGCATGAGGCTATGGAAGCGTTGAGAGATAAACTGTTTGAGGATTTGCCGGAAGAAGAACGCATAGAGGCGTTTGTAGCCGAGCACCAGCCGGGCGTGAAATACCCTAACCGTGACCTGTTTGATTGGCATCACAGGTTAACCGGGAGTTGCGAGGCCGGGCGCAAAGCGTTCTTAGCAGACCGTGGCCTTGATATGAACGGCAGCACAACACCGGAGGAATTTGTCCACTTGACGCGCAACGCTTACGGTGGCGAAGTGATAAGAAAGTTGGAGGCGTACTATCATGTTGACTGACATACAACGCGCAATGCTCGGAGACCATGAAGCAGCGGCGAGGCTGACGGAGCAAGGGGTGCTGGTGCCGTGCTGGAGATGTGGATGCGACGCAGAAGTGCAGGTACTTCACACGGGCGGCAAGCCTGTCTATGCAGGGAGTTGCAAAAAACACTATTGTGGGGCGTATGGGTGCGCCTGTCAGACGAAAGAGAAAGCGATAGAATACTGGAACACCCGTGCACCGATTCTGAGCGCGGAGGAGATGGAGAGATTGGATGAAAATCGGGCTGATTGACGTTGACGGGCATAATTACCCCAACCTCGCACTGATGAAACTCTCCGCATGGCATAAAGCGCAGGGAGACGAGGTTGAGTGGTGGTGGGGGTTTTCAGAGTACGACCGTGTTTACATGAGCAAAGTGTTCGACGAGACTTACACGCAGGACATCCCGGAGCCATTAAACGCCAAAGAGATCGTCAAGGGCGGCACAGGGTACGGCCTCGACAACAAACTGCCAGACGAGATTGAACATATTTACCCCGACTACTCTCTTTATCCAGAACTCACGAAAGATACGGCGTATGGATTTCTTACTCGCGGTTGCCCACGAGGCTGCCACTTTTGCATTGTGGCTGGGAAAGAGGGGCGCAAGAGCATCAAAGTCGCTGACCTCTCCGAGTGGTGGAATGGGCAGAAAAACATAGTGCTCATGGATGCAAACATATTGGCCTGCCCTCAGCACATGGAACTGTTGCAGCAGCTTATAGATAGCAAAGCGTGGGTGGACATCAATCAAGGCATGGACTGCCGCTTGTTGACGAAACAAAACATTGAGGCCATTAACCGGCTCAAACTCCGGGAAATCCATTTCGCATGGGATTACATGAGGGAGAGCAAGGCGGTGCTGCGAGGGCTGGAATTATACGCGAGCCTCGCAACACGAAAGCCTCACGGGCGGTATGCAACGGTGTATTGCCTCACCAACTATGACACCACGATGGAGGAAAACCTATACCGAATATATAAGCTGCGCGACATGGGCTACGACCCGTATGTAATGATTTACGATAAGCCCCACGCGCCACGGGAAGTCCGCCTTCTTCAACGCTGGTGCAACAATCGGCTGATTTTCCGTGCAGAGCCGGACTTCAACAAATATGACCCTAAAAGGGGATAGGAGGCAACAAATGAGCATGGCGCGGGAAGAAGCGATTGAAGAACTCGAACGGTTGCTTAGGCATTGGGATGATCTTGAAAATGGAAAGAGGAGTTTTCGATGGTATAGCAAAGACGCCGTTGAAGTTGCCCTCACCGCCCCCGCCCCATCAGCCGGGAGCAGGTGGAACAGATGCGCGGCCGTTGGATTACTGTGGTTGAGGTCAACGGAAAACAGTATTCGAAGTGCGCTACTTGCCAAGAAGGGCTTGACGGTCTGGAGGATACGTATAATTTTTGCCCCCGCTGCGGCACGCCCATGACGGACGAGGCCGTGGAGATGGTGATGGAGAGATTGGAGGCGCTGAAAGATGGCTAAATGGGAAATAGACGGTTATGACGAGATGGGCAGTTACTACTTTTGCCCCAAATGCGGATATGGAATTGTCGTTGAGGAAGATTATGGAGACTGGGCGCCGGACGAATGCCCTAACTGCAAGGCAAAGATGAAAGGGGTTAACTATGGCGAGGATGATTGACGCAATAGAGCTTCGGCAAAGAATGTGTGCTCTTTGCAATCAGGACTATTCTGACGAGCCATGTGAACCGAGTGATTGCGTGTTTGTTAGGGCGATAAATGAAACGCCCACCCTCACCCCGCCGAACGAGTGGGTGAGCGTGGAGGAGAGGCTACCGGAGGAAAAACAGAGGGTTATCGTGCGTTGCGAGCGCGTTGGAACGTCTGTAGGCTGGATTTTGTGGGGTAACTGGATGACGGACATTGGGCCCGGTGCGGGTAAAGTCACCCACTGGATGCCACTTCCCGCAGCGCCAGACCGCCGCCCGCCGGAGGGAGAGGAGGACACGTGAAAATGCTTGAGCATTTATACAGCGAGCTTAAAGCCGCAAACGCGCGCTGCGAGACGTTGAGCAAGATGGTCACTCAGTATCAGGACGACATCATCCCCGGCTATCGTGAGCGGGCGGAGAAAGCTGAGCGGGAGAGGCGCGCGGTGCTGGAGCGCCTTGGCGAATTTGGGCGGTTGTTCATCGATTACGTCGGATGCCCGCGCGGTGGCCCAGGCAGAGAGTGCGCCCCGCTTACGGAGGAGCTGCTGTCCATGCCGGTGATAACCGACGTTGGCGGCGGGCGATGGCGGCCTGTTAACGAGGACGCTTTGCAAGAGGCGATTGCACTGCTGAAAGAAAGGCAAGGGTGAAAATGAAAATCACATTGAACAAGTACGACTATGCGACTATTGTCCGGAACTGCATGAAGGCTCGGGAGGGATATGACGGCTGCGGCAAGTGCGCGTTGGCCGGGGTATGCAGCGGGCCGGAGACCCTCGAGGATAACTGCATCATAGATAGAGAACCAGAGGCGGTAAATGATATCAGTAATCTACACTGACGAGAACGAGCGCGAGCTGGCGGAGTTTATCACGCGCTCGCTTGAAGGGCTGGACATTGAGCGGTTTGGGTGGCTGGCGCTTGCAGCAGACATTGGCGGAGGCGAAGTACTGACAGGCTACTACAAAAGCGGCGTACAGGACAAGCTGCTGGCGGCGCTGCACATAATGAGCGATGGCCTGTACGGCATCGTGGATGCAAACTTTGATCGCCTCATGCGTGACCACGGATATGATGCGCCGGACGAGAGCGGCGAGGACAAGGATGTGTTCTGACCACAGGGCCCGCGCGGCGGGCCCTTTTGTGAGAGCATATACGTTTAGTGTGGACAGCATGGCCAGAAACCGCCCTGTGGGTCGGCTGCTCGCGCCCGACCGCGTTTTCCTCCTTGAAGGGCGACAGCCCGTCTGCGTCGTCAAGCCTTGCCGGACACAAGCAGACGCCCCACAGGGTCGGAGATTTTTGAGCGTGCCCGCCGTCTCGTGGCGATGACGGCGACGGGCAGACGGGCTGTCGCCCTTCAACCGGCGACGGCGATGACATGGGGCGGCGGACACGTTCAAAAACGGATTCGGGTCATGCCGTCCACACTATATTTAATACGCGCGCGCACGCGCGTTATCAAAGGTTCGTAAAGGCCTAAGTTTACGGACGCGGGGGAAATATATGGGCTCGACCGGGTACTGGGAGATCCGCACATATGAGTGCGGGGCTCTCGGGGAGAAAACGAAATACTGGGTCCCCGGTGAGCCTCCGGCCAGGGGGCGGAAGCTCGGGCGCAGTTCGGAGCGGAAGCAGCGGCAGAACGAGAACGACGCGGCGCGCCGACTCAATCGGGAAATACACGCGAACTTCTCAGCCGGGGATCTGTTCCTCGGGCTGGACTATGGGCCGAAGAAATACTCCGAGCTCCTTCGCAGGGCGGAAGCCAGGCAGGAGGCAGACCGGGCCGCCGGGCAGGAGCCGGGAATACTCGAGGACTATCTCCGCAAGGAGGCTAACCGCGAGCTGGACAATTTCATCCGCCGCGTGAAGCGCCGCCTGCCTCCCGGAGCGGAGCTCAAATACATAGCCGTGACCTCCGATATGGACGGGGAGACGGGCGAGGCAGTCCGCATACATCACCACATCATAGCCAACCGGGCCGCGTGGCAGGCCTGCCTGGAAGCCTGGCCGCACGGGGGCGCCTACGCCAAAGCGCTCAGCGCGCAAAAGGACTACACGCCGCTGGCGGAATACCTGCTGGCCCAGGTGCGCCGCCTGCCCGACGAGAAGAAGTACAAGCCCTCCCGCAACCTTGTGAGGCCTCAGCCGAAGTGCCGCGTCGTATGGAGCGGGGCGGAGCTGCGCGTGCCAAAGGGCTGCGAGCTGCTGTACCGCACGGCCTACTCGGGCAAAAGAGCGGGGCAGTATATCCGCTATGCGCTGCCCTTCGCACCGATGCGCAGTTAGGAGGGCGGGATGGCGAGGAAATTCAAGTATCTCCCCTCAGTACATAAGGGCTATGCCGAGCAGGGCATGATATTTTTCGTGTGCCAGAACTATGCGCGGCAGACTGCGGAGGTGCAAAGTAAAATAGACAGACTGTGCCGCGAGGCCGGGGGCGAGTATGCTGACGCGCTCCGGGCCTATCTCTGCACGCCTGCGAGCTGGGAGGCGGTGACGACGGAGTATTTCGTTTCGCCCTCGACGCTGGATAGAGTGAGACGACGATTTTTCGAGCTGTGGTAGAGCGCTCCCCTGCTGGGGAGGGCTCTTTTTTTTATGCCTGAAAGTGAAAGTTGACGGTAACAGAGGGGGTAAGGCTGATAGATTGCAGATTGAGAGATAGTACGCGCGCAGGGAGGTGTTGGTCGTGGCGCGGGCCAAATATGCGGAATGGCTGACAGAACAGGGGCTGGAACGGCTCGCCGAGATGGCGCCGCGGCTGACCGACGCCGAGATGGCGAAGGAGATGGGCATCAGCTCCTCGACCTTCTACGAGTGGCTCAAAAAGCACCCGGAGATGTCGGAGGCGGTGACGCGCGCACGCACGGGCGCGGATGCGCGCGCGAACAATGAAAGCGTTGAGCGGAGCCTGCTCGAGACAGCGCTCGGCGGTGTCCGGGTGCTGAAAAAGCCGATGAAGCTCAAAACCACGAGCTTCGACAGCCGGGGGCGGCGCGTGGAGAGCGAACGGCTCGTTTACGCGGACGAGGAGATCTATGTGCCGCCGAATGTTAAGGCCCAGATATTCTGGCTCACGAACAGAGAGCCGGAGCGTTGGCGGAACAGGGTCGAGGCCGTGCTCCCGGGCGCGAACGAGATGCAAATAATCTTCCGCGGGGCGACTGACGAGGAGGCCGCCGGCTATGCCGAATAGGGTGCTCGAGCTCAATGAGCGGCAGAAACTCTTTTTCAAGGCCCGCCGGCGCTTCATCGCTTACGGCGGTGCGCGCGGCGGCGGCAAGACCTGGGCGGTGCGCGAAAAGGCCGACGTGCTGGCGCACCGGTATCCCGGCATAAACATCCTCATCGTCCGCCGGACACATCCCGAGCTGCTGCAAAATCACATTCTCCCGATGCAGCTGGAGCTCTCGGGCCTCGCGCACTGGAACGACAAGCAGAAGCGATTTATATTCCCGAACGGCTCGAACATCTGGTTCGGCTACTGCTCCGCGGAGCGGGACGTGCTCAGGTATCAGGGGCAGGAGTACGATATCATCTTCATCGACGAGGCGACACAGCTTACGGAGTACCAGTTCCAAACCTTCAAGGGATGTTTGCGCGGCGTGAGCGGATTCCCAAAGCGCATGTACCTCACCTGCAACCCCGGCGGAGTTGGCCATGCCTGGGTGAAACGGCTCTTTGTTGACCGACAGTATCGAGGCGACGAGCGGGCGGACGACTACGAATTCATCCAGGCAAAGGTTACAGACAATCCCGTGCTCATGGAGCGGGACCCCGAGTATATCCACATGCTTGAATCCCTGCCCTATGAGCTGCGCGAGGCCTGGCTCAATGGCTCCTGGGACGTGTTCGCAGGCCAGTATTTCAGTGAGTGGGACCGGGACGTGCATGTCGTGGCTCCCTTCGAGCCGCCGGCGTGGTGGCGGCGCTATGTGACCATCGACTACGGCCTCGACATGCTGGCGGCCTATCTCATCGTCGTGGACGAGCACGACATGGCTTACGCCGTACGCGAGGTATATCAGGGACGGGACCTTGGTGAGGGCGCAAAGGGACTCATAGTGAGCGAGGCGGCCCAGGCCGTGCTTGACATGGTGGGCGAGGACAAGATCACGGCCTATCTCGCGCCGCCCGACCTGTGGGCTGCGCGGCAGGAGACCGGGCGGAGCGTGGCGGACATATTTGCCGAGCACGGCATCGCGCTCACCAAAACGAGCAACGACAGGCTGGACGGCTGGATGGCGATGCACGAGCGGCTTCATGTGTTCGAGGATGAGCGGGGCCAGCGCGTGGCAAAGCTGCGCATATTCCCCCTCTGCACCAACCTCATCCGCACGCTGCCTCAGCTGCGCTACGACGATAAGCGGGTAAACGATGTGGCGCAGGAGCCTCACGAGCTCACGCACGCGGCCGACGCTATACGCGGCTTCTGCGTATATTGGGTCCGCGCGGCGCACATACAGGAGGCGCCGGCCCGGATGCAATGGACCAGGGACATGCTGGAGGATTACCGGCGCGCGTCCCCCGCGGGGAAGCGCTTCCTGGAGCAGCGCTGGGGGCCGCCCGGCAGATAAGGAGGAGACATGAACAGAGACAGGCTGCACCTGTGGCAGGACAGGCTTGCCCGGAACGATTCGCAATACGAAAACTGGTATGCGCGCATGGATGAGCGCGAGCGGCTGTATCAGGGATCCAGGTACATCTTCCCCCTGGTGAACAAATACCGGCCGAGCAACGCAAAAACGCCGCACGTGCGGAACATATGCAGCGAGCTCATAGAGGCCCAGGTGGACAGCAACATCCCTTCGCCGAAGGTAACGGCGGTCCACGAGAAGGACGAGCCGCTTGCCAAGATAATCGAGGACATGCTGCGCAATGAGATGGACCGCCTGCCCTTTGCTGAGATCAACGACCTCATGGAGCGGATAGTCCCCATCCAGGGCGGCGGGGCTTATCTTGTGGAGTGGGACAACACGGCGCGCACGCACACCACGATCGGCGAGCTGAACGTCGTGCCCATCCACCCGCGGCAGATGGTGCCGCAGGACGGCGTGTACAGCGGCATCGAGGACATGGATTACATCATCCTCAAGATGCCGCAGACCCGGGAATACATATACCGGCGGTACGGGAAGGACGTTTCCTTCGAGGGCGAGGCGGAGCCGGATATCAAGGGCGGCGACGGCGGCACGGCCGAGGACATGGTGACGCAGTATATCGCCTACTACCGGAACGACGCCGGCGGGATAGGCATGTACAGCTGGTGCGGGGATGTTGAGCTCGAGGACCTCGAGGACTACCAGGCGAGGCGGCTGCGGCGCTGCGCCTTATGCGGCCAGCTCGAGCCCATGGCCGACGACGGCGATGATAAGCAGCACGCGCTCGAGGAAGAGGAGGAAGAGCCGGACGAGGAACAGGCCGAGGGGGTTTCGGGCCGCCCGGGGCTCCCGCCGGACGACGAGGGCTGGAGCGGGGCTATGCGCTGGATAGACGGCGAGCTCTGGCCCGAGGGCGAGGAAGAGCCGGAGGAAGAGCCGGACGGGCACGAGGCTCGGCGCTGCCCCTACTGCGGCTCGACGGATTGGGTGTACAGCGAGGAGGAGTTCGAGGAGATCTGGGCGCCCATCACGACGAGCCTCGGGCATCGCATACCGGGCGCACACGAGGAGGTCTATCTCACCGGCGAGATAGATGAGATCACGGGCCTGCCTGTGCCGGCTGTGAGGCTCGTGCCTTTCCGCGTGCCGTATTACAAGCCCCGGCGCTATCCTGTTGTGCTCCAGAAAAACGTGAGCGTATACGGCCAGTTCCTCGGCGACAGCGATATCGACAAGATCACGGATCAGCAGAACACTACAAACAGGCTCGAAAAAAAGATCATCGACAAGCTCATCTCGAGCGGCTCCTTTGTCACGCTGCCCGCGGATGCATGTGTGGGCATAGACGAGAATGATATGCGCGTCTACCGCCCGGCAAACCCCGCGGACGCGAACATGATAGGCGTATATAACCTCGAGGGCGATGTGAGCCAGGACCGCGAATACCTCGACCACATATACGAGGAGGCCCGGCAGATCATTGGCATAACCGATTCGTTCCAGGGGCGGCGGGACACGACGGCGACGAGCGGCACGGCCAAGGAGTTCGCCGCGGCGCAGACTGCGGGGCGGCTTGAGTCCAAACGGGTGATGCGCGACGCGGCGTATGCTGCGCTGTTCGAGCTCATGTTCAAGTTCAAGCTGGCCTATGCGGACGAGCCTCGCGCTGTGCGAACGATGGACGAGCGGGGCAATGCCGAGTACAAGACCTTCGACCGCTTCGATTTCCTCCAGCAGGACGCGAGCGGGGAGTGGTACTGGAACGATGCCTTCCTCTTCACCTGCGATACCTCCGCGCCGCTGGCCTCAAACCGGGAGGCGATGTGGCAGGAGACGCGGATGAACCTGCAGACCGGGGCCTTCGGCAACCCGCAAAGCCTGAGCACCCTTATCCTGTTCTGGAGAAAAATGAACCTCCTGCACTATCCGGGGGCCGGCGAAACGCTCGGCTATCTTGAGCAGGAGCAGCGCCGGCAGGAACAGCTGCAGGCCGTTCAGATACAGATGCAGGCGCGCCAGGCGGCCGCCCGGCAGGCGGCGGAACTCGCCGGCCAGGTGGAGGCGGCTGCGCTCGGCAACGCACAGACGGGCGGTGGCGCTATGTGATACCTATGCGCAGGAGAGAGCGTTATCATCCGCCACAACACATCGAAAGGAGGGACATAAATGGCTATGCCCGATAACAGCAGGAACAGGGGCCGCGACTACGGCAGTCGCAACGGCCGCGGCTACATCGGCCGGATCAGCAACGACGGCGCTCAGCGCGTCGAGGCGCCCATTGACCCCAACGGCAAGCGCGGCAAGGAGATAGTAAAGCGCGGCAACGATCTCCGCACCGGCAACGGCAGAAAGTGAAAGGATAGGTAAAAATGGACTACGACAAAATATTCGGCGTAGACACAAGCGGGGAGCCGACCGGAGACCCCGGGCCGGAAGGGCCTCAGGGCGAACGTGAGCCCGAAGACGCCGCCAGCGCGGCCAACACCCCGAGCGAACAGCAGCCGACGGCGGGAGACGGCCCGGAGACGGCGCCGCCCGGCGGCGAAGAGCCCGGAGGCGAAGAGCCGGGCGGACAGACGCCCGAGGAAAAAGGCGCGGGAAACGCCGGCGCGGGGATAGATCCACAGACCCGCGAGCAGATAGCGCGCGAGATACGGGCCCGCGCTGCGAAGCAGCTGGACGAGAGCATCGCGGCGCTGGGTCTCATGAACCCCTACACCAAGGAGCCCATCAAGAACAAGGCCGACTACGACGCTTACCGCGCGAAACTGGACGAGGACAGGCGGGCCAAGCTGCTGAAAAAGTCCGGGATGTCCGAGGAAGAGTTTGTAAAACTCGCGGCTGAGCAGCCTGAGATCAAGGCCCAGCTCGAAGAGGCGAGGGAGGCGAAACGGCAGGCCGCGGCCGCGGCGATGAACGAGCAGCTGAGGCAGATACACGAGCTCGACCCTGCGATCAACACGGTCGAGGACCTCGCGAAGATGCCGAACTACGCGGAGTTCTACCGATTCGTGAAGCAGAACCGCCTCAGCCTCGTGGAGGCCTACAGGCTGGCCAACATGGAGCGGCTCTCGGAGCGGGCGGCTGCGGCGACGAAACAGGCCGCCATAAATGCGGCCCAGAGCAAGGCCCATCTGGAGGCCACAAAATCCCGGGGGAAGGGCGGCGACGTTCCCGCTATATCTGCTGAGGTGCTGGAATATTACCGCGCCATAAACCCCAAGGCGACTGAGGCCGAGATCAGGGCGGACTACGCAAGATATCTCAAAAACATCTCGAAAGGAGTGTAATGAAAATGGCTTTTCTCATATCCCAGAACAACGGCGGCATCATCCCCGGGCTGGAGTATCTGCCCGCGGGCGCGATCACGCCTCAGATAGGCATGGCGCTCGTCATGACCGACGGCAAACTGGCCGCCTGCGGCGCGACCACGCGGCCGCAGTACATATGCGCCACGGCCGCCGAGAGCGCGCTGAAGGCGGGCACCATCATCCCCGTGTTCCGCGTGCTCGAGGGCATGCTCTTCGCCACGACCTGGAGCGCCGCTGCAAGCGCGGTGAACGCGGGCGACCTTGTGACGCTCAGCGCCGACGGCATGCAGGTAACGGCCACTACCACGAGCGGCGTGGCCGAGGTAGTTTCTATGGACGGCACCGCCGTGGGCGATACCGTTTACGTCAGGTTCCCGGCCTGATAAACACAAGAAAGGAAGTGATTTTTTATGGCTGGTATCAGCTTCACCGAGGGCTCGGGCGTTAACGATTCCGTATTCGGCAAATGCCAGGCCCCCATCCGCATGTTCATCGAAAAGCGCGGCGAGGCGTTTGAACAGATGAGCATGCTCAAACACCTGTTTGATATCAACGACAGCCGCCACTTTGGCGAGACCATAAGCTCCATGACGGCCATGCAGGGCTTCCAGCCCGTGGGCGAAAACGGCGAGTACCCCGTGGACTACATGCAGGAGGGCTACAAGAAAGTCCTTATCAACATGACTTGGAAGGACAGCTTCAGCCTCTCCCGCGAGATCATCGACGACGCGACCGTCATGGACCTCAGGCGGCAGCCCGAGGCGTTTACGGCCGGCTACTACCGCACGCGCGAGCGCTTCGGCGCTGCGCTCTACGCCAACGCCATGCTTGGCAACACCGCGATGACCTTCCGCGGGAAATCGTTCCCCACGACCGGCTCGGACGAGCTTTGCCTCTTTTCCAAGAGCCACCCGAGCATCCTGGACGCGAAGTTCCTGCAGTCCAACCAGTTCGCGGACGAGTTTTCCGAGGACGCGCTGGCGGCCATGGAGAGCGCCATGCAGGACTTCAAGGGCGACACGGGCGAGGTGCTCGACGTGCATCCCGACACCATCCTCATCCCCAACAACTACAAGCTCAAAAAGGCGGTGTTCGCGGCCATTGGCGCGGACAAGGACCCGAACACCTCCAACAACGCATTCAACTTCCTCTTCGGCCGCTGGAACGTCATCGTTTGGCCCTACCTCAACGAGTGGCTGGGCGGCGATACGACGGCTTGGGTGCTGCTCGATTCCGGGTACAACATAGCCCGCGGCGGCGCCGAGTGGCTCAACCGTGTGAACCTTGAGGTGCGGAGCGAGCTGGCGAGCAACGATGCCAACGTGTGGAAGGGCTACGCCCGCTTCACGGGCGGCTTCGCCGACTGGCGCTTCGCGGCCGTCGGCGGCGTGAGCGGCGGCACACAGCTCGTGAGCGCCTGATGGACAGGAGGGCGAGATGACAGTACAGGAGGCAATTACATACGCCTGCGCGGTAAAGCCCAACGCCTTCGACAACGATACGCTGACGCGCTGGCTCAATGAGGTCGAGGGCATGGTGCAGACGCAGGTGCTGCTCCTGCGCGTGGAGGCGGTGATCACATACACCTACGCGCAGGACGCCGACACGACCATGCTCGTCCGCCCTCCTCATGACAAGCTCTATCCCGCGTACCTCGAGGCGCGCATTGACTACGCCAACGGCGAGTATGAGAAATACCAAAACACCTCGCAGGTGTTCAACACGTTTTTCAATGAGTTCATGCGCTGGTATGCCATGAATTACAATCCGTCCGAGGCCTATGAGGAGGGACTTATATGAGCTATACACCCTATTACCCGCCGTGCCCCTGGCCGCACCCTTGGCGCGGTTACTACATCGACGCCTACGGCGTGGCCGTGGCGCACGGCTTCCAGGGCACGCCCGAGGAGTGGCTGGCGTCCCTCGTGGGCCCCACCGGGCCGGCGGGCACGGGCATTGAAGTCCTCGGGCAGTACGACAGCCTCGAGGAGCTGGAGCAGGCGGTGCCGGCCCCCAAGATCGGAGATAGCTACTATGTTGGCACTGAGCCGCCGTATGAGCTCTACACCTGGCTCGTGGTGGATGGGACGCCCGAATGGCATAGCTACGGCATGCTAACCGGCCCGATTGGGCCGACGGGCGAGGCCGGGCCCACCGGCCCCCAGGGCAACACCGGACCTGCCGGCCCGACCGGACCCGCCGGAGCCCAGGGCATACAAGGCCCCGTCGGCCCGCAGGGACCCGAGGGACAGGCTTCAACTATAGCCGGGCCTACCGGCCCGACCGGCGCCATCGGCCCGACCGGACCGACAGGCCCGGCCTCCGAGGTGCCGGGCCCCGAGGGCCCAACGGGGCCTACCGGGCCGACCGGCCCCCAGGGCCAGGCATCCACCGTCCCCGGGCCGACCGGCCCCCAGGGCGCGCAGGGACTCCAGGGCGCTGCCGGGCCGACCGGGCCCACAGGGCCAACCGGCCCGCAGGGGGCCACGGGTACGACCGGCGCAACTGGCCCCACAGGCGCACAGGGCGTACAGGGGCCGCAGGGGGAGACTGGCCCGACAGGCCCGACCGGAGCGCAGGGCATACAGGGTGCGCAAGGCCCCGCCGGACTGACCGGCGCTACCGGGCCGACCGGACCCACCGGCCCGAAGGGCGAAGCAAGCACGGTGCCGGGACCAACAGGCCCACAGGGCACTCAGGGGCCTCAGGGTGTGCAGGGCGCTATCGGCCCGCAGGGCGAAACCGGGCCTACCGGCCCTACGGGAGCTAAGGGCGACACTGGCGCAACCGGTGACACCGGCCCCACGGGCCCGCAGGGTGCAGTTGGCCCCACGGGGCCGACCGGGCCCACGGGCAGCACCGGAATACAAGGGCCGACAGGGCCCACCGGCGCCATGGGTGCTACGGGGCCGACTGGCCCGACGGGCGCCATAGGAGCTACTGGGCCCCAGGGCAATGGCTTCACCATCATGGGCTACTACGCCTCGCTCTCTGAGCTTCAGAGCGCGGTGCCATCGCCCAATATTGGCGACGCCTACGGCGTGGGCGCGTCCGAGCCCTATGATATATACATCTGGGGCGGAAGCTCGTGGGTTAATAACGGAACAATTCAGGGCCCCGCCGGGCCTACCGGCCCGACCGGCCCCGCCGGAGCGCCGTCTACCGTGCCCGGCCCCACCGGGCCGACGGGCGCGAAGGGAGACACGGGAGCAACCGGCCCCACCGGTCCCACAGGAGCCACGGGAGCGACCGGGCCAACGGGGCCCACCGGATCCACAGGCGCCACGGGTGCGACCGGCCCGACCGGCCCCACGGGCCCGCAGGGCGCACAAGGCCCTACTGGCCCGCAGGGGGCGCAGGGCACACAGGGCATACAGGGTACGCAAGGCCCCGCCGGACTGACCGGCGCTACCGGGCCGACCGGGCCCACCGGCCCGAAGGGCGAAGACAGCACGGTTGCCGGGCCGATTGGCCCGACGGGGCCGACAGGCCCTACCGGCGCGGCTGGCTCGGACGGCTCTCCCGGCGCGACGGGAGCGACCGGCCCCACCGGGCCGCAGGGCATACAGGGTCCCACAGGCCCGACAGGCCCCGCAGGAGCTAACGGCAGCGATGGAGCCAAAGGCGATATCGGCGCGACGGGCGCGACCGGTCCTACTGGGCCCACAGGCCCCACGGGGGCAAAGGGTGACACGGGGGCCACAGGCAGCGCGGGGGCTGCAGGCCCGACCGGCCCGACCGGCCCGACGGGACCTGCGGGTGCGGCGGGCAGCACAGGCGCCACGGGCGCAACAGGTGCGACGGGTGCTACAGGCCCGACGGGCCCCACTGGGCCGCAGGGTGCGGGCGGCGCGGCCGGGGCAACCGGCCCGACTGGGCCCACCGGACCGACGGGCCGCCAGGGCCCTACCGGCCCCACGGGCCCCACGGGCCCGCAGGGACCCGCCGGCGCCGATTCCACCGTTGCAGGCCCGACCGGGCCTACCGGGCCCACCGGCCCCACGGGGCCGACAGGGGCGAGCGGGCAGCCGCACAGCGTCTCTGTTACGCTCCAGGCGTCGGCATGGAACAGCAACGCCCAGACGGTGAGCGTCACGGGCGTGCTTGCGGACGAGACGGCCCAGCTCATCACTCCGGTGCCGGCGCTGGCGTCCCAGTCCGCGTACTACGAGGCGGGCGTGCTCTGCACCGGGCAGGCGGCGGGACAGCTGACCTTCAGCTGCACGACGGTCCCCAGCGCGGACCTGACCGTATACATCGTGATACAGAGCCTGACATAAGGAGGTTGTACACAGTGCATAAATACCACAAAATCCCAACGGGGGGGGGGCGCGTAGCTCCTCTTATTGGCACCTTGCACAAGGGAGGTGCCGAGCATGATACTCAACGCAGGAGCCGGAGGCGGCGCGGGAAGCGTCAGAATTATCGACGCTGGAAAGATAACTGCGACCTCGGGAAGCACCATTACGCTGCCCGAGAAGGCTTCGCTGGTGCTCGTTGGGGAGTACTCCTCGGGTGCGTCAAATCCATCGAGCAAATCTGCTGTGTTGTTGGTACCGGGCTGCTCTACAAGCGGAATGTCACCAGAAACGACATTCAAAGCGGATGGCGTAACAGTGCAATTCGGAACTCTCGGGTTAGGAGGTACTATCACGAGGACATACATCGCCTTCGCCTGATATCCGCGCCCGCGCCGGAAGGCGGTGCGGCGTGATACACAATACGCAGTATGCCGCGGGCGGGGGCGGAGCGAGTTCAGAATGGACTCTGCTCCCGGCGGCAGCGCAAACAAGGGCTCCTGTCTATGGGTATTATAATTTTGTAATAACATTTGAAGGGGCCGTGCCAAAGGCAGTACTGTTCAAGAATGTTTCCAGTTCATACGACAGCTGTGGCTGTGCATATATTTTTGGACTTGATATCCCTGAGGTTGGCAGTGCTTACAGCTTAATTGTCACGCAAGCTGAGTTAAATGGCAACGTATTCAGTGGACAGCTTCAGTACACAGATTCATCAAGCGGAGACTTTTATTACTTGCCGGCATACTGAGGTAACTGCATGAAAACTATCGTTTACACCATATGCAAAAACGAGGCGCAATTCGCCGAGCGGTTCATGGCTTCCTGTGCGGGCGCTGACGGCGTTTACGTCCTGGACTCGGGCAGCACGGACGGGACGCCGGAGCTGCTGCGTGCGCTGGGGGCCGCCGTGTACGAGCAGACTATCACGCCCTGGCGCTTTGATGCTGCACGCAACGCCTCTCTTGCCCTGCTGCCGGAGGACGCGGACGTGTGCATCTGTCTCGACCTCGACGAGGTGCTTTGTCCCGGCTGGCGCGAGGCGCTGGAGGCTGCCTGGGCGCCCGGCACTACTCGCGCGCGGTACACCTACGTTTGGAGCCACACGCCCGACGGCGGCGACGGCGTGGTGTTCTTCGCGGACAAGATCCACGCCCGGCACGGCTACCGCTGGACGCACCCCGTCCACGAGGTGCTGACGCCGGACAGGGCCGAGAGCTGCATCACCGTCCCGGCGCTGCGCGTGGAGCATTGGCCGGACAGCAGCAAGAGCCGCGGGCAGTACCTCCCATTGCTTGAGCTTTCCGTCGCCGAGGACCCGGGCGACGACCGCAACATGCACTACCTCGGGCGGGAGTACATGTTCCACGGACGCTGGGGCGATGCCATGGCGACGCTGATGCGGCACCTGTCGATGCCCACGGCGACCTGGGCAGCGGAGCGGGCGGCGAGCATGCGCTACATAGCCCGCTGCTGCGATGCGCTGGGCGATTGGCGGAGCGCGGCGTACTGGCTGGAGCGCGCGGCGGACGAGGCCCCGGGCCAGCGCGAGGCGCCGTATGCGCTCTCGCTGCTGTACTACCGGCGCGAGGACTGGGCGCTGTGCCGCTACTGGGCCATGCGGGCGCTGCACATCACCGCGCGGGACAACAACTACATGACCGAGCCGGAGGCCTGGGGCGCGGGGCCCTTCGACCTCATGGCGATATCAAGCTGGCAGCTCGGCCAGTGGGAGGATGCTGCGGCGGCGGCGGAAAAGGCCGTGGAGCTTGAGCCGGGCAACGAGCGGCTCCAAAATAATCTGAAAATAATGAGGTGCAGCCATGATAGCAAATCCAAATGACGGCAACAGCCCGCGGGTCGAAGTCGCCACGCCGATGATCGACGTGAGCGCGGGCGGGCTTATCACGGCCACGACTGAGCAGGAAAAGGGATATGTGCCCGGCGGCACGAAATCAGCCACTCAGCAGCTCACGACACAGGGGGCGAAGACCGTGACGCCCGGCACGTCGGACCAGACCGCCGTAGCTTCCGGGCGCTATACCACGGGCAACGTGGTTGTCTCCGGCGACGCGAACCTCGTGCCGGAGAACATCGCCGAGGGCGTAAGTATCTTCGGGGTGGATGGGACGCACTCGGGCGGGGGCGGAGTATTCCGTATCATATCAATTGGCATCTACGACATATTTCAAGATGAAGCAGCCGCCGGAGAATTCGTAAGTGGCTATCTTGATGAAAAGCCCGGGGGTTATGAAATCACGACCGTCGAGACGTCGCGCGATGTTCCCGTTGGCGTATCTTACGATACGCCAGCCCGATATCCCCAATATACTTTTGTTATGCCCTCAGAAGATGTACATGTAGACATTTCATAATATCGCAACGAATTTTATTTGCATGTAGAGGTGACACCATGCTACACACAGGCACACTACTCCGCGCGGAGATATACGACGACCACACCAAGCCATACACCAACGTCAAGGCCGTCTATGAGGCGCACAAAGGCAAATACCCCGGCAAGCTCATAGTCACGAACGGGCACTGGTACAACACAAAGCCCGTTACCCCCTGCGGCAATTACAAAGTCAACGGCACCGTGCTATCTACTGAGGAGTGGATGGACTGGGGCTTCGGTTGGAACTCCGGACCGATTATCACGATGAGGTCCACTATTCCCGTGATGGTAACTGACATGAGCAACGACAACTATCTCTCTACCCTACCCCTGCTCGTCGGCGGGAAGAAGCGGGATGACGTAATCAAGAAGCAGAAGCCCAACGTCAAAGTGCCCACGCTTCGCACATGGTTCGGAGTGGACGCCAAAGGCAAGTGGACGGTCGAAGTCACAACCACCAATTATACGCTCGACGGCATAGTCGAGCGGATGCAGAGCCTCGGCATCGTGGATGGTATGGTGCTCGACGGCTCGGGCAGCTCTCAGTGCTATGATGGCACGACCTATCAGCGCGGCGACGAGCGCGACCTGTACAGCTTCCTACTGCTGTGGTTCGCGGAAGACGGCGGCACTGGCGGAGACGACACGGAAGACGACAAGGAGGAGGCCGCGGGCATGAAAATCTACCTTTCCCCTTCTGCACAGCCTGCGAATAACTACGCGGCGGGGGACACGAACGAGCAGGTGCAGTGCAATCGGATAGCTGAAGCGGCCAAGTCCGCGCTGGAGCGCTGCGGCTTTGCGGTGCGGAAGGCCCCAGAGGGGCAGGGGTACAAGGACAGCGTGGCTGAGAGCAACGCATGGGGCGCGGACCTTCACATCCCTATCCACACCAACGCCGGAGGCGGCGCGGGCACCGTTGTGTTTGTCCACGGCGGCACGGCGAAACAAATGCAATATGCCAAGCCCATATATGATGAGGTGCAGGCTACGAGCCCGGGAACGACGGACTATGGCGTGCGCGTGAACTCCGGTCTGTACGAGCTCGGCTACACCACGGCGACGGCGGTATATATCGAGTGCGAATTCCACGACCGCGCAGACCTCGCCGCGTGGATAATCGAGCACACCACGGAGCTCGGCGAGGCCATAGCCCGGGGCGTGTGCATAGGCGCGGGCGTGACGTACATAGCGCCTGAGCCCAAGCCGGACCCTGAGCCTGTGAAGCCGGAGACCGAGCTGGCCCGGGAGTGGGTCATGGCTACGGGCATCAGCGATGGACAAAACCCGGACGCCCTTTGCACACGCGAGCAGGCATGGGTGATGCTGTATCGTGCGCTGGGGAAATGAGCGCTCGATTGAAAAAACAGGGGCGATTTTAAATCGTCCCGCGAAAAGGCCGATATCAAACAAAAACAGGAGGGATTATTTTCATGATCAACTGGAAGGTGCGGCTCAAGAACAAGAACTTCTGGCTCTCTCTCATCCCGGCGCTGCTGCTGCTGATTCAGGCGGTGGCGTATGTGTTCGGGTTCAGCCTTGACCTGTCGGAGATGGGCGACAAGCTGCTGGCCGTGGTGAACGCGCTGTTTGCGGTGCTGGCGATTCTCGGCGTCGTGACCGACCCGACCACCGCCGGCCTTAGCGACAGTGATTTAGCCATGACATACGAAGAGCCCAGGGAGGATTAAATATGGATGAGCCGATTTCGCGCGCGGAGCATGAGGAATTTGCCCGGCGCATAGACGCACAGGAAAAGCGTCAGGACAGGCGGCTCGAACTCCTTGAAGAGAACGTGCGCGAGATCGGCGCCTTGACGGTTTCTGTTCAAAAGCTGGCACAGAGCTTGCAAAGCATGGTCAAAGAGCAGGAGCAGCAGGGCCGGAGGTTGCAGGCGTTGGAGAGCCGCGACGGAGAAAAATGGCGCAAGCTCATGGGCTACATAGCCACGGCGCTCACGTCCGGCGCGGTGACGCTGCTGCTTTCGCAGATCATATGAGAAAGGGGGTGGAGAGCGGGTATGCCGAGCAGCATCCTCAACACCGACATAATGTTCCCCAACCTGAGCGGGAAGAGCACGGAGCAGCAGGTGTTCACGATAATGAACTACCTCTACATGCTCAAGGAGCAGCTCACATACTCGCTCTCGAACCTCGGCCTCGACAACATCAACGCCAACTCGTTTATCGAGATCGCGGGGATAATCAATCAGCCTGTGATCCTCAGGCTGGACGGCGTGGACGGCAGCCTGGCGGAGATAAACGTGAATCTCGGCACGGTGAGCTCTCAGCTCCAGGACGCGGAGGGGAACATCTCGAGCCTCCAGCAGACGGCGGCGAGCCTCAGCGCCCAGCTCGAGGACGCTGAGGGAAACATCTCGGCCATATATCAGATATCGGAGAGCCTGTCCACGCGCGTGGAGGACGCGGAGGGGAACATCACGACGCTCTTCCAGACCTCGGACAGCCTGACGAGCAGGGTGACGAGCGCGGAGGGGAACATCTCGAGCCTCCAGCAGACGGCGACTTCGCTGACCTCGGATATCTCCGACCTCGAGGGGAACTACACGACGCTCCAGCAGACGGTGAGCGGGCTGAGGATAACGGCCAGCAACGGCACGACGAGCAGCACGCTTACGCTCACGAGCAACGGCGTGCAGCTCTCGAGCACCAACGTACAGATCACGGGCATGGTGACCTTCACCGACTTGAGCACGAGCGGACGCACGACCATCAACGGCGGGAACATCACCACGGGCGTTATCAGCGCCATTGACATTTCCAGCGTGACGATAGACGGCTCTTCTATCTCCGGCTCGACCTTTGAAACGGTGCTCACGGCCTATGGAGTGGGCGGCGAGATAAAATGCTATTACCTCTCGAACGTCAGCGACACATACCTCGCCGGCGGGCTTCGGCTTGACGACCAGGGCGGCAGCGGAGATTCGACGTACAGGATGTTCCTCTATACCAGGAACGCGCTGGGCGTTGCATTTGCTCTCAAGCTGGAGAGCGCGGGCAGCATGAGCCTGTCGAGCGGCAACAGCCTGTGGATGTACGCCCCGAGTACCGTGCAGATAACCGGCAGCACCATCAAAATGTATGGCACGGTTTACGTTAACGATAAAGTTATATCGTAAGGAGAATATACATGACGAACCTCAAACAGTGCATAGCGGCCTGGCAGGCCCTCCGTGCCATTGCAACGCAGGCCATGGACTACAAGAGCGCGCACGCGCTGGTGCTGCTCATGGAGCGCCTGCGGCCTCATGTGGCCTATTTCAGCTCGACGGAGATGGAGCTGGTGAAGAAATACGCGGAGCTGGACGCCGAGGGAAATCCAGTATATGAGGCCCCGGGGCGAGTGCGATTCCGCAGGGCCGAAGATCTCGTGGCCTTCACACGCGAGCGCAGGGCGCTCGACGATGTTGAGCTGGGCGAAGAAATAGCCCGGGCGACTATCTCACCGCCCACGCAGATATCGCCTGAGCAGCTGGAGGCGCTGTTCCCGTATGTGGATATCAAGGAGGTGCCGACATGAGCCTGCCTTCCATGCTCTATGGCTCCGGTATAGGAAAGTACAACCAAACGAGCTACGGCGGTTACAACCACAACCTTGCCGCGCTCGACGGGCAGATCTACGACATGCAGAACATGAGCAGCGACTACGCGCCGCTGCTCAGCCCGCGGCCTCAGCGATACATAACTCGAACGCTCACTCAGCCCTACGGCCTTTACGCCAACGACGGGCTGTACTGGGTGGATGGGACGGCCTTCTACGCCGACGGAGAAGAGCGCGGCACGGTAAGCGCCGGGCCGAAGACCTTCGCGGCGCTGGGGGCCTATATCATTATCATGCCCGACATGGCCTGCTACAACAAGCTCACGGGTGAGTTCGGCAGCCTCAATGCGAGCTGGACCGGCGCAGCGCAGATCGTGGACGGGACATACGGCGGCGAGACGGCCAAGAGCAACACCATCGAGGCCTCGGACGTGGACTTCACGACGCTCTTCAAGGCCGGCGACGGCATAACGATAAGCGGGGCCACGGTGCACCCCGGGAACAACAAGACCATCATCGTCCGCGAGGTCACTGCGACGAAACTTGTGTTCTACGAGAATAGCTTCGTGATAAACGACGGAGGGGACGCGGAGACGGCGCTCACGCTCTCGCGCGAGATGCCCGAGATAGATTTCCTCTGCGAGAACGAAAACCGCCTCTGGGGCTGCAAGGGGGACACGATATACGCCAGCAAGCTCGGCGACCCGACAAACTGGAACGTGTTCGACGGCCTGAGCACGGACAGCTACGCCGTGCAGGTGGGCAGCGCCGGCGACTTCACGGCCTGCTTCTCATACCTTGGCTACGCGATATTCTTCAAGGAGGAGATGATCTACAAGGTCTACGGCTCGGCGCCCTCCAATTTTCAGGTGATGGGCAGTGCCTCGCTGGGCGTGGAGGCCGGCAGCAGCCTCTCGCTGGCCATAGCGGGCGAGACGCTTTTCTTCCTCACGCGGGCGGGCATCGTGGCCTACTCCGGCGGCACGCCGCAGAGCGTGGCCTCCGCTTTCGGGGTCGAGCGCTACCACAACGCCGTGGCCGGCAGCGACGGGCTCAAATACTACGTCTCAATGCAGAACGAGGCGGGGGACTGGAGCCTCTTCGTCTACGACACGCGACTCGGCATTTGGGAGCGCGAGGACGACACGCAGGCGCTCGGCTTCGCATGGGACTCGGACCTGTATTTCCTCGACGCGGACGGCACCCTCTGGCTCAACGGGCGGCCGCGCTCTATCCCGGATGGGGCGACTATTGAGAGCCCGGTGGAGAGCATGGTGGAGTTCGGGGAGTTCGTGGACAACGATCCGAACAAAAAGCAGATAGCAAAGCTGCAGGTCCGCATTTCCATCGACGCCGGGGCGAGCGTGACCTTCTGGATGATGTTCGACTCGAGCGGGACGTGGGAAGAGATAAACACCATAGAGAGCCAGGTGCTGCGGAGCTATTATCTCCCGCTGGTGCCGCGGCGCTGTGACCACTACAAGATCAAGATCACCGGTACGGGCGGCTGGAGGCTGTACAGCCTGACACGCGAGGACTCGATAGGCAGCGAGCTCAGGAGCACGCCGGGCCGGCAGTAAGGAGGCAACATGGCTATATCTACACTCAAATCACCGACGACCAAAAGCCGGTACACCTACGACCAGTTCCGCCAGGCGGCACAGCAGAGCGGGCTGCTCGGCGAATTCTCGGACGCCGACCTCTCGCTGGCACAGCGCAACCCGGATGCAGGCATGTCACTGCTGAGCTACAAGCGCGACTGGCACAACGCGACGACGGATGCCGAACGGCAGCTTGCCAACCTGGGCGCTGAGAGCGTGCGCGGCAGCTATGGCAGCTATGCCGGCGGAGCAGACGGCGGCAGCTTCTACCTCGAGCCGCTGAGCCCGGACATGTTCGAGTATCCCGAGGCCCCGAGCTTCCCCGGCGGCAGCAACGCGGGCACGGTGAACGATCTGTATGATCAGATGCTCAATTACGGCGACTTCACCTACGGCCCCGCGCCGGAGTACACGAACCGTTGGGACGACACCATCCTCGGCCTCATTGATGAGATACTGGGGCGCGAGGACTTCGCCTATGACCCGGACACGGACCCGCTGTACAGCCAGTACCGCAAGGCCTACATACGCGAGGGCGACCGGGCGGCGGAGGATGCGCTGGGCGCGGCGGCGGCCGCGAGCGGCGGCCTGCCTTCGAGCTACGCGCAGACGGCGGCGTCCCAGGCGGGCAACTACTACGCGGCCCAGCTCACGGACAAGATACCGGAGCTCCAGCAGCTTGCCTATCAGAAGTACCTCAACGACTACAACATGCTGCTCTCCGACCTCGGTGTGGTCCAGGGACAGGAGGCCAGCGACTACAACAAGTACCTCACGGACCTGAACCAGTACAACACGGACCGCGACTTCGACTACGGCGCGTGGCTCGACCGCTACAATATGCTAGGGAACAACCTGCAGGCGGGGCTGAACATGGACGCGCAGGAGCTCGAGCGGTATCTGGCGGAGCTGCAGCAGTACAACACCGACCGCGACTTTTACTACGGGCAGCTGCTCGACGAAATTAACGACCAGACCAACGACTTCGGCACGCTCGTTGACATGGCCCAACTCGGGGCCAGCTACGGCGATTACCGCGGGCTGGAGGATCTCGGCATACAGCTCCCGGCGCCGAGCGGATATTATTCCACCTCTCAGACGGGTAATACATTTGACCCGAACAATATGTCTGCTGCGGCACAGGATATCCTCGCCAGCTACAACAATGCGCTCAAGAATATCAGCCCCGGTGCGGCTGTAGGCTTGCCCAGGCAATATGGAGTCATGATTAAAAACGCACTTCTGGAGGGGCTTATAACTGAGGACGAAGCGGATTACCTGATTAGCTCCATGGGCTATGGCAACTGATAAAAGGAGTTTAACATGTCCAGCGTACAAGAACGACTCGACCGCATGATTAACGGAACCGGCACCGCAAGCAGCGGGGCCGGTAGTTCCGTTATGGAGCGGCTTGACCGTATGATAAACCATTCTCTTCCTCAAGTCGCCAATAAAAACGATGAAGATAGCGCTGCGCGATGGCCGTCACAATCCAAAGAAAGCACAAAAGATCTGCTTCCCAGCTTCGCCACGCCAAGCGGCGGGGGGAAAAGTGTTGAGAACATTCTCGGCAAATTTTCCGGTCGCGGGGGTGTCGAGGCGATAAAGTCCCCGGACAGCTGGAGCAGCACCGGGGACGCAGAGCTGGGACTGAAAGCGTGGAGCGGTCAGCTTGAGAGCTATGAAAAAAAGCTCACAGAACTGAGCGGCAGCATCGCCAACACTGAAAATCGGCTCAAGAATCTCCAGACTACTGTGAAAACCGCGGAGGATGCAGCCGCCTATGATGAGCTCTATGCCGGCTATGAAAAAATGATAGCCGACTACAACGGCGTTGTGAACGACATCAACCGCGTGCAGGACAAGTACAGCGCGGGGGTTGAGCGGTATCGGGATATCCTCAGCGGGGGCATGGAGAGAGCCGACGCGGCCGCGGCGGAGGCCAAGAGGCTTGAGGATGAGAACAGCCGCCTGCAGCGGCAGGCCAACCTTATCCGGGTCTACGAGATGAGCGGGACGAGCCCAAGCTCGGCGGCTGCCCCTATCGAGGCCCAAATCGAGCAGAATGCCGAGCGGATAAAGAAGCTCCGGGCCGAGGAGAACCAGAACAAGATGCAGTATTACAGCTCCCTGGCTCTCATGGAGGACTATGCTGGCCTCTCGAGCCCGGCGTCTGTGACTGATGACACGCGATACGAGTATATAAACGACATCGACAATGCCCGATACAGAAACGAGCACACAACAGACCCAAGCGGCGCGCCAGTAGCACTCAGGAGATATCAGTACCTCACTGAGGATGAGATAAAAATATATAACTATCTCTACGCCTCCCAAGGCAAAGAGGCCGCTGACCGCTTCCTTGAAGATATGGGCCCTGCGCTGACCGAACGGCAAGGTGCGGCTCAATATGAGGAGCTGGGCGCGTTGGGGAAGGCGCTCTACTGGATACCCGCCGGCCTGGATCAGTTCGGCAGCGGCATACGGCAACTATTCCAGCGTGAGGCCGTGCCAGTATCGTCGACGCAGATCACCTCACAACTCATACAGCAGGAAGCACAGGAGAAGAGCCCGGTGCTCGGGACACTCTATACCTTGGGCACAACACTCTCGAACATGGCTCCGAGTATTCTTGCCAGCGCGCTCGGCAGCTGGGCACTCGGAGCGGCGGGGCTGTCGGCAGGAACGGCAGCAGCCGTGGGCAGGGCCACGGGCGCTGCAACACTTGGCGCCTCCGCGGGCGGCAACGCCTATACGCAGAAGCTGAACGAGGGCTACAGCTCAGAGGCGGCGCAGAACTATGCGACGCTCGTCGGCGCAAGCGAGGGCGCGCTGCAATATCTGCTTGGCGGTATTGGCGCATTGAGCAAGAGCGGCACCGGGCGCGTCGCCGCCAAAATCGCAGGCCTGGACAACGCACTGGGCCGTGTGGCACGCACGGTGAGCGGCAGCACGGCCGCACGGCTGCTGGGCAGCATGATATCAGAAGGCACGGAAGAGGGATTGCAGGAGCTGCTGGAGCCCGCATTTGCGGCCATAATCTTCGACGAGGAATATGAGGCCGACTTTGAGGACGCGGCGTATGCGTTCCTCCTGGGCGCTCTGAGCGCGGGAATAATAGAGGGACCGGCGGCCATTGCTTACGCGCGGCGGCCGGCGGGCTTTTCCTTCCGGGATATGGACGGATATGCCGATAATGGTGTAGACTATTTTGAGGGTGCGAACACGCTCGAGGAGGTCGAGGCACGGTATCGTGAACTCGCGCGGCAGTATCACCCGGACGCGGGCGGCGACACGGCTATCATGGCTGAGATAAACCGTCAGCGAACGATGGCGCGCGCGTTCTTCCGCGGGCGTGCCGAGGCGGCTGCGGAAAACGATACGGCAGACACGACGCCGGAGGCGGCCGCGAACACGGAGCGCGCAGACGGCGTGATCCGCCGCTTGACGGCGGGCCGGGCAACTGAGGAGACCACGCCCGAGACAGTGAGGGCCCCGATAGAGGACCAGGCCTACGCGGAGGCGGGCGGCATCGTTTTGCCGACGGCTGATACCGCCGGCGACTTCTCACTGCGAGCTGAGGCTGGGGCAACGGAAGGGCCAACCATGGAAGCTCCGCGCACAACTGCGCCTGAAATAAACGCCGAAGGGAATATTATACTACCCACGGCGGAAGAAATAATGAATGGAGGCATACAGAATGGACAGCAGGGACAAGAATGGCAGCAACGGAGAAACCAGGTATCAGATGGAGACGGAGGACGGTTTTCTGGTCAGCGTGCCGGAGTCGAAGCTGGAGAGCTGGCTCGAGGCGCAGAGCAAGCCGCCCGCCCCACTCAGCAGGTCGGAACAGCTCTTGCTCGACAGGCTCGTGTCCGAGGTCTACGGCTCGAAAGAGTAAGCAGCGCCAGCCTCGGCCTTGAGAACGGCACAGAGGCGCGCTCGCTTCAGGTGATCCCGGAAGCGGCCTATGATGATGAGCTGAGAGCGGTCTCGGCTGACGTATACAGGCGGACGGGCCAGCGGGTAACCTTCGTTGCCGGGAACATACAGGTGCGCGCAGTGGGCAAGACGCGCGCTGTGCGCGGCGTTTGGACGCCTGGGGGCATCTATGTGCAGGCGGACAATGCGGGCTATTCCGCGGCGCAGATAGCCGCACATGAGGTATATCACGATCTGGCGGCGAACACTCCGGGGCTTGACGCGGATGTAAAGCAGCGCATCATCGAGCGGTACGGCGAGGACGAATTCCGGCGTGTTGCTCAGGTGTACATAGAGCGGCTGCGCGGCGTATACGACGTGCCGGATGGCGCGGAGTATGACCCGGCGCTCATGGACACATACTTCGCCTCGATACTCCAGGAAATTTACGCCGACGCCTATGCGGGCATCAACGCCTTCGGAGCTCATGCGGAGCGGTTCGCGGATGCAGCGCGCGTGACCGTCGCTGAACGCACGGGCATGGACACCGGAGAAACTGAGGCGGCCACGCGCAACCGTACCGGGCCGCCTGCGGAGCGGAACGGCGTTGGCTATATTACAGAAGAAAAAGAGACGACTGCAGTGAAAGCCAAGAACCCGTCGCCGGGAACCGACAGCAGCACTGCAACCGTCTCCACGAGTAGTGTAGCAGAGAATGCTCTGCCTGTCAAAGAGGGAGAAAAAAGAACCAATACATGGTTACAGGGAGTCCGGCTCCAATTGCCTTCGTATGATACCATGTATGGTCCTATTGGCAGCATATCATACGACGACGACTACGTCAACATACATGGTGCTCCCTGGAATGAGCTTGCCGACAGTGAAAGCGACGCCGGGGAGAGCGTCAACAACAGGTATTCGGAGGATGAGCCAGAGCGGTACAGCGTTGACGAGGAGTACGCAGCAGAGCTGGAACTGTGGAACAGGGACGGCAGGCCGGGCGGCGAGGTGTTTGTACTGGGCTCGACGGGCGAGGCGCTGCAGGGGCTGGGGGCCATGGAGCAGGATATCTACCTGCGCAGCGAGAAAATTAATGCCATACTGGACGCGCACCCGGAAATGACGCTCAGCGAAATAAAGCGCATACCGGAAATTCTGGACGACCCGGTGCTTATAGCAAAGAGCGCAGGGGAAGGGCGTGGAGGGCGGAATTCGCGCCTGACAATAATGGGCAGCCTGCGCGCTCAAAACGGTAAGCCGATCATGGCTGTGCTGGATTTGCGGCCTATCGAAGGGCGGCTGCTTGTAAATGACATGCAGAAAATAAACAGCGCTTATACCAGAAGCAACGCCGCCAACTATTTGCGCAGGAGCGAAATCCTGTTTGCAGACGAAAAAAGAACCATTCCGCTTCTTCGCTCGGCTGGGCTTACAATAGCGTCCCAGCGGCTTCTGCGTCATGGTTCTATGGGCAGTATAACATACAGCGGAAATGACGTCAACATCGAGGGCGTGCCGTTTGACGAGGTAGTGGGCGCGGCGCAGCCGGAGCGGTATAGTGTAGACGAAACCACGGACAAAGAGGTCGTACCTGACTACTTCCGGGGGAATCCCTACTGGCTGGAGACTGAGCATGCGGCGAAGGCGGCGGGGTATCCCGAGATAGACGGCGTGCAGATAATGCCGTACAAGACCTGGGTGCGCTCCAAAGAGCAGGGAAACTATGGCTTCGTAGTTGGCCTCGCTCCGCGGGACAGACTTGTCGTATCCTTCTGGAACAAGGACAGCGGCAAGCGCGCCGTTGTGCCTCTTGAGCAAACGGACATCGAGCCTGTGCAGGGCGCGTACCAGATGGAGCAGAACGAGCTTGCTTCGTTGCTCGAGTCAGAGCCTGAGGCTGTGGAGCGTATGGAGCTCTCGCCCGAGGACGAGGCGGAATACCAGCGCTGGCTGACGGAGAAGTACGGCTTCAAGGCTGGTGTCAGGGCGAACACTGCGCTGCTGGCGCTTCCCAAAAAAGCGCAGACAGAGTATAAGAGAAGCGTCTCGCGCCTGGTGAATGACCTCGGGAAGAGCCTGGGCGTGCCGTATCACGCGGGCCGGAGCGAGCTGCGCCCGATAGCCGAGCAGATAGCGGACGAATATTTCCGCGAAGGGACCGTATCTGAGGAAAGCGGCGCCGAGCTGTTCGAGGAAGCCTATGCCAACGGTATCATAAGAGACGATGAGTTTTACCGCGAAAACAAGCCCATACTTGACTACCTCCGGACCACGCCAATAAGAGTTAGCGAGACAGTTAAAAGCGACATAGCGGATTTCAACGACTGGAGGAAAAGACAGTTCGGACGTCTGCGCATAAGTGAAGATGGGCGCGGTGTGGATCAGGTTTACGGTGAACTGAGCGAGATGGCGCCGGGATTCTTTCCGGAAGATATTACAAATCCAACGGACCAGCTTGAGCGTATTGCAGATGTCGCCGACAGTATACGTATCTCGGAGCGAACGCTCGACGAGTATTACGGCCCCGACGCTGCGGAATATAAACGCTGGGCCTATGATGAGTTCAAGCAGCAGATTGGCCGCGCCTATGAGAGCCTGCGCACGGTCCGGCAGATAGCACTTGAGCAGGACGCCAAGCGGGCGGAGCTTGAGCGACTACTGGAGATAGCCGAAACCGGCCCGACTGAGGGAGAGCTGGACAGGGTAAAAAGACTATGGGATGAGGGCAAAAAGGCGCGGCGGGCCTATGAGCGCGCCGTGCGGCGCAACCTCCTGAGCGACAGGGACAGGCAGCTGCTTGGGAAGCTCATGCGCGGGGAGATCAGCGCCGAAGACATCCCGTCCACCGCAAACCGCGCAGGCATTGCGGAAATATACGCGGCCAAGCGGGAATATGAGGCCTTCGCCGGCGCTCTGAAGGAATTCAACACAAAGCGGCGCGCTGCTCTCCGCGCACAGGCTGACGACATACTGGCGGGCGCAAGCCGGATGAAGGACAAGCGCCGCGGCGCGTCCTATATGCGCGAGACACAGGAGCGGAACGCCCGCTATGTTTTTGACGGCCCGACGGCGGAGAAGATCATCGAGACATATTTCACGCCGGTACACAAGAACGAGGCGCGCCGCACGGTATACAAGACGCAGCTGCGCGACAGAGTGAGAGAACTCGACCTTGACAGAAAGGCCCGCAAGGGCGATGCGGTGAGCGAGGCCGCGGCTGTGCAGATATACGGCGAGGCCCTGGACAACATCTCCATGATAGAGGAGCAGCTCAAACGAGGGGGCAGCGATTGGCGCAACGGCCACAGCCTGAGCGAGTGGCGCGCGCTGGTGGACGACCTCTGGGCCAAAAGCCCGAGCCTGGACAAGGAGAAAATTACGGCTGCCGTCGAGGAGTTCCGGAAAATCTATGACGAGCTGTTCTCGCTGATGAACCAGGTACGCATACGAAACGGCTATGAGCCTGTGGACTACCGGCACGGATATTTCCCGCATTTTGATGATGCTAAGGGGGAAAGCCTGCTCGGCCGTGCCTTCAAGGCCGCAGATATGAAGGATGTGCCGCTGAAGGACCGCCTGGCCGCGCTCGTCGGCAAGGGGCTGGACGTAAACACGGAAGTGAACGCTCTGCCCACATCCATAAGCGGCCTGACGCACACCTTTAAGCCCGGCATACGCTGGGTCGGGAATATCATGCAGAGACAGGGCTTCGACACCACCTTTGACGCGGTGCAGGGCTTCGACCGGTATATCGAGGGCGTGAGCGATGTCATCTATCACACCGACGATATACAGCGGCTCCGGGCTCTGGCCTCGCAGATACGATACCGAACTTCTGAGCCGGGTATACAGGCGCAGGTAGACGAGATAAGGGCTGATTCCCGGTTGACCGAGGAGCAGAAAGATGAGGCGGTACGAAAGAAGCAGGAGGAGGGAAGGTATGAACTCTCAAACTATGTCAACAACATAGAGGAATATACCAACCTCCTGGCGAACAAGCGCAGTGCGGCGGACAGAGGCATAGAGTTTTTTGCAGGTCGGGACTTCTACAACTTTTCGAAAGCCCTTGAAAACCGAGTGGCCGCGAACATGGTGGCAGTAAACCCCGGCTCCTGGCTTACGAACTTCATCCCGATATCTCAGGCCTGGGCCGAGGTGAGCGCTGGGGACATCCTGACAAGCATGCGCGACACGCTGAGTGCGATGGTCAAGGACGACGGCTTCAAAACCAAATCAGACTTCCTGACCAACCGCATAGGCTCTGATCCTCTCGTGCTTAGCTGGACGCAGGATGCCTCAAAGGTCCTCACAAGGCCAATGGAATGGATAGACATGTTTACCTCCGAGACCGTGGTCCGCGCGCGGTACAATTCTAATCTCAAGCTGGGCATGAGCGAGACAGCGGCTATGGAGGAGGCGGACAGCTTTGCGGCCAGCCTCATTGCAGACCGCAGCAAGGGCGCGCTGCCCACGATATTCGAGTCCCGCAATCCCTTTACAAAGCTATTCACGCAGTTCCAGGTCGAGGTAAACAACCAGCTGTCATACCTGTATAGGGACCTGCCCAGGAATCTCAAGGAACGGGGCAAAAAGTCGCTTGCCGTGGCTCTGCTCAAGTTCATGCTCGGAGCCTGGTTGTATGATGAACTCTATGAGGCAATAGTCGGACGCCGCCCGGCGCTAGACCCACTGAATATGCTCAATGAGCTTTCGGGAGACCTCTTTGGCTATGCGCTGCCGAACACCATTGAGCTGGCCGTGGACATGATAACCGGTAATGACGTTTCCTTAGCAACGGAAAGGACTGACGCGGCGACGGCGCTTGCGAACTTCGGGAAAGAGCTGGGCGGTCAGCTGCCTTTCATAGGCGGACCTGTGTTCGACGGCGGGCGCCTGCCTATACAGTCGGCGTTTAAAGACCCCTTGGCATACCTGCTGCTGCCGTTCGGAGGAGGGCAGCTGTCAAAGTTCGTAAAGGGCGTGAACGCTGTGGCTGAAGGGGGCGTATACGGCGAAGACGCCGAGGGTAATCCTACGCTCAAGTACCCTGTGGAGAGGAATGTCAAAGATGCTTTGACAGCCATGGTCTTCGGAACGACCTCCACGAAAGGCGGGCAGGAGTGGATAGACAGGGGCTTCAGCCGCCTCACGGCCAAGCAGACTGCCGCCTATGCCGCGCTGCTCGGCGGCGGCATCGACGCTTATGATGCCTTCGACGTGGTAATGGATATCAAGGGTACGGAGAAAACGGAGACGCAGAGCGCAAATGACATAAAACGCGAGAAGATATCTGCCCTGGATATATCCGACGAGCTCAAGGCGACGCTGTACAGCAACCTCATAACCGATGACTATGACGAGTCTATTGACGACATGCTGCGACGCGGTGTAGACTGGGACGGCATCATGGGCGTGGTCACCAACAGCAAATATGGAGTTGAACGGTACAACAAACTCGTTGATGCGGGCGTCAGCCCCGGCAACGCAGCCCGGATAACCGAGGCACTGTATTCTCTTGAGCCGGAGGATGGCAAAAAAAGCGTGTCGCAGGTACAGCAGTACGGTGCAATAGACAAGCTGGACGGGCTCACCGACGAGGAAAAGCTCGCGGCCATAGGTACGATCATGGGAACGGACGCGACCACAGAGAGCGGTAATCCCTCACAATACTCCAAATTGACGGACGCTATCGAGTCCGGGCTCAGCCTGACCGACGCGCTTGAGCAGAGGGAGAACGGGACGCTTGACGACTATCTGGAATTCTACAGTGCCGGAATGAAGTCAGATGCGGCCGTTGATGCGGCGGAAACACTTGACGCCATGCCTGAGGATGCTTCCACCGTCGAGCGGTATTTGGCGATTGCGGAGATGCCGCTGAGCGAGAGGGACAAGGACGCCGCGCTTTCGGCGATAATGTCCGACAGCGCCTACGAGAAGTACCAGGCGGCGCGCAGCAAAGGCATCGACACATATGAGTATGTGGCCTTCCTGCGTGCTATAAGCGACTTCTCCGGAGACGGAAAGCAGCAGCGCGTGTGGGATTATATCAACAGTCTGCCGCTGAGTACGGCGCAGAAGGACCAGCTCCATTATGCAGCCGGGTACAAGGAAAGCTCGCTTGCAAAAACACCATGGCATTAAGAAAAGCGCCGGGGGCGGCTGCCTCTGGCGCTTGTTTTTAAAACGGTCAGTCTCTTTCCCTGCAAGAATCAAAAATTTTCTTGGTGTGGACGCAGACGGCTTCCCGGATGCAGGCCGCGCTGTCCACCGGGCCGGGCAAAACCCTGTCTGCCATGTTGTTTCCTCCTCTGAGAAGATTTGAAGCGGACTTCATTACAGTCTATGCGCCGCGCCGCCGCTTGTGAAAATAAATAATCTGTACCGCGGCGGAAATGTGTGATATAATGTGCTGAACATGAGAGAGGGGGGCGAAAATGGACAACTTCGGGTTTATCCACGGCGAGCTTGACACAAAGCTCCTGATACTTTTCATCCTCCGCCGCCTGCCGAGGCCGGTGGACGGGGATACGCTGACCGAGCTCTGCTTCTGCGACACCGGCGTGAGCTGGTTTGAATACTCCCAGTGCCTCGCGGACCTTGTGGACACCGGGCACATAGACAAGCTCGAAAACGGCCGCTACATGATAACCGAGAAGGGCGACAGAAATTGCGCCGCCACTGAGTCCAGCCTGCCGTACTCCGTCCGCACCAAGGCTGAGCGGCTTATAAAGCCCATCGCGGCCCAGATGAAGCGCGATGCGCTCATCGTCACAGAGCACAGGGTTGAGAAAAACGGCTGCTTCGTGAAGCTCTCGCTCTCGGATGGGGAGGGGGACATCATCAATATGACGGTCCTCGTCTCTGACGAGGCCTGCGCGCAGGATATAGAGCAGCGCTTCCGCCGGGATGCGGAGATAATGTACGGCAAGATCGTCAACTTACTTACGGATGGAGCGTCGGAACTATGAACACACGTGTACCCGCGGGTTACAAGAGCATACTTTCGGTTTACGACACGCAGAAGGCCATCGGCCTCATGAAGCGCCTGTTTGAGGACAGGTTTGCCGCGGTGCTGAATCTCTTCCGTGTCTCGGCCCCGCTCTTCGTCGAGGGCAAGAGCGGCCTGAACGACAACCTGAACGGCTGGGAGCGGCCCGTGGATTTCGACATAGCGCACACCGGCGCGCACGCGCAGGTGGTGCAGTCCCTGGCCAAGTGGAAGCGCCTGGCCCTGAAGCGCTACGAGTTCTACCCCGGCAAGGGCATCTACGCGGATATGAACGCCATCAGGCGCGACGAGGACGAACTGGATAATCTCCACTCCGTCTATGTGGACCAGTGGGACTGGGAGAAGGTCATCCTGCCAGAAAACCGCAACATCGACTACCTGAAGAGCACGGTCATGGACATCGTCGGCGCGATGTGCGACACGCAGGACACGCTCCAGGCCATCTACCCGGCCCTGACCTGCCTGGGAAAGATCAAGCGCTCCGTCAGCTTCGTCACGGCGCAGGAGCTGGAGGACCGCTGGCCGGAACTCACGCCCAAGCAGCGGGAGCACGAGTATCTGCGGGAGCACGGCACTGCCTTCATAATCGGCATCGGCGCGCCGCTGAAGTCCGGAAAGCCGCACGACGGCCGCTCACCCGACTACGACGACTGGAGCCTGAACGGCGACATTCTGGTCTGGTACGAGCCGCTGGACTGCGCGTTTGAGCTTTCGAGCATGGGCATCCGCGTAGACCCCGCCGCGCTTGACAGGCAGCTGACCATCTCCGGCTGCGACGACAGGCGAGAGCTAATGTACCATAAAATGCTGCTCAGCGGCGAGCTGCCGCTCACCATAGGCGGCGGCATCGGCCAGTCGAGAATGTCGATGCTCATGCTGGGAAAGGCGCATATAGGCGAGGTCCAGGCTTCCGTTTGGGACGAAGAGACCATCGAAACCTGCAAAAACGCGGGTATTATGCTGCTCTGATGACTTTTTTGAGAACAGGAGCGTGGAAGCGCTCCTGTTCTTCTCTGTTAACTTGTTAAATATGAAGACTTGACAAAACAAATAAATATGATACAATTTTACAAAATATGAGAACAAGAACTACGAACATAAGGGCCAGCGCCTCAAGTACCGGGATCATGAGGAACGGCCCACCCATGGCCGTTTCTCTTTTCCAACCGCCGGACTCCCTCCAGTCCGGCGGTTTCTTGCGTCAAAATGCAAGATATTAAGATACAACTTGCAACAAAAATCAGATATTGACAAAAATATAGCGAAAGTGGCCAGAAAAGTATTGCAAGATGCAAAGATGATACTTGCAAATTTCATTTTAGCTGTTATAATGGTTGCAGACTCTTGGAGAGAGGAGCGGCGGCATGATAGAGCTCAGCAGCAAAAACAACGTCCTCATGGAGTGCGAGTACAAATACAGCCTCCAGGACAGAGAGACGGGGAACCTCTACCGCGACATGTTCCCCTACAGTGAGGTGCCGAAATGCACCTTCAATTTCCGCCTGACACCGGCGAACCCGCCGGAGCACATCTGGATAACGGATACGACCTTCCGGGACGGCCAGCAGAGCCGCGCGCCGTATGAGCCGGAGCAGATAGTCCAGCTTTACAAATACCTGCACAAGCTGGGCGGGCCGAAGGGCATCATCCGCCAATCGGAATTCTTCGTGTACAGCGAGCGGGACCGCAAGGCCCTGCGCATGTGCCAGGAGCTGGGCTATGAGTTCCCTGAGATAACGGGCTGGATACGCGCCAGCCTCGAGGACTTCAAGCTAGCGCGCGACCTGGGCCTGCGCGAGTGCGGCATCCTGGTAAGCTGCTCGGACTATCATATATATAAAAAGCTCAAGAAGACGCGCCGCCAGGCGGTGGACGGCTATCTCGCCGTTATAAAGGACGCTCTGGACGCCGGCATATATCCCCGCTGCCACTTCGAGGACATCACGCGCGCTGATTTCTATGGCTTCGTCGTGCCGTTTGCGCACGAGATAAGCGACCTCATGGCCGAGAGCGGCATCCCCATCAAGATACGCGCCTGCGACACGATGGGTTACGGCGTTCCCTATGCGGGCGCCTCCATGCCGAGAAGCGTGCCGGGCATAGTCTACGGCCTGCGCAACTACGGCGGCTTCCCGGCCGAGCTCCTGGAGTGGCACGGGCATAACGACTTTTATAAGGCCGTCGTGAACTCTGCAACGGCCTGGCTCTACGGCGCATCCTCGGTGAACTGCTCCCTGCTTGGAATAGGCGAGCGCACGGGCAACACCCCGCTGGAGGCCATGGTCATCGAATACGCCCAGCTGCGCGGCACGCTGGACGGCATGGACCCCACCGTCATCCGCGACATCGCGGACTACTACGAGCGCGAGCTGGGCTATCACATCCCGGAGAACACCCCGTTCGTGGGCGAGAACTTCAACACCACCCAGGCCGGCATCCACGCCGACGGCCTGTTGAAGGATGAAGAGATATACAGCATCTTCGACACGCGCAAGATACTCAAAAGCCCGCCCCGCGTGGGCATCTCGCGCAACTCGGGCGCGGCGGGCATAGCCGTCTGGCTGACGCAGAAGCTGGGCCGCCCCGTGGCGAAGACGGAGGAGATAGTCCACATCCTCAAAAACTGGGTGGACGACCAATACGAGGCCGGGCGCGTCACGAATATAGGCGACGGCGAGCTCTGGAGCGTATATAAGCAGATGGAGGCGGAAGAGGCATGAACGCAGCACAAAAACTCATCTCGGCTCATCTGGTTTCCGGGGATCTCACTCCCGGCGGCGAGATAGCCATAAAAATAGACCAGACCCTGACGCAGGATTCGACGGGCACCATGGCCTATCTCCAGCTGGAGGCCATGGGTACGGAGCAGGTCAAGACCAAGCGCTCCGTGGCCTATATAGACCACAATATGCTCCAGTCCGGTTTCGAGAACGCGGACGACCATAAGTATATCCAGACCGTCGCGGCAAAGCACGGCATCTGGTTCTCGCGCCCGGGCAACGGCATATGTCACCAGGTGCATCTTGAGCGCTTCTCCGTTCCCGGGCAGACCCTGCTGGGCTCGGACAGCCACACGCCCACCTGCGGCGCGGCGGGCATGCTCGCCATCGGTGCGGGCGGCCTGGACGTCGCGGTCGCCATGGGCGGCGGGGCCTATTACCTCGCCATGCCGAAGATATGCAAGGTCGAGCTGACAGGCGCGCTCAGGCCCATGGTCACGGCCAAGGACGTCATCCTGGAGGTGCTCCGCCGCCTGAGCGTCAAGGGCGGCGTGGGGAAGATAATGGAGTACTCGGGCGAGGGGCTCAAGACCCTCTCCGTCCCCGAGCGCGCGACTATAGCGAACATGGGCGCGGAGCTGGGCGCTACGACCACCGTGTTCCCCAGCGATGAGGTCACCCGCGCCTTCTTCAAGGCCCAGGGCAGGGAGGACGACTGGTCGGAGCTTATGCCCGACCCGGACGCGGAGTACGACGAGGAGATAAGCATCGACCTCTCGGCCCTGCACCCGCTCGTCGCCATGCCGCACAGCCCGGATAACGTCGCGCCGGTCAGCGAGAAAGCCGGCATCAAAATAGACCAGGTCGCCATCGGCAGCTGCACGAACTCCTCCTACGCAGACATGATGAAGGTGGCGGAAATACTGGACGGTCACACCGTCGCGCCGAATGTGAGCCTTGTCATCTCCCCGGGCTCGCGGCAGGTGCTGACCATGCTGGCATCGAACGGTGCGCTGGCGAAGATGGTAGCGGCGGGCGCGAGGGTGCTTGAGTGCGCCTGCGGCCCCTGCATAGGCATGGGCCAGGCCCCGGCGACGGACGCGGTCAGCTTGCGCACCTTCAACCGCAATTTCTGCGGCCGTAGCGGTACCGCCTCGGCCAGCGTCTGGCTCGTGAGCCCGGAGACGGCGGCTGTCTCCGCCATTACCGGCGTCCTCACCGACCCCGAGACCTGGGCGCCCGTAGAAAAGCCCGCCCTGCCCGAGCGCTTTGCGGCGGACGACAGTATGGTCCTCGCGCCCGCGGCCGACCCCGATGCGGTAGAGGTCGTGCGCGGCCCGAACATAAAGCCCTTCCCGAAGGCCCAGGCCCCTGCGGAGACGATAGAGGGCAAGGTGCTCATAAAGCTGGGCGACAACATCACGACGGACCACATCATGCCTTCGAACGCGAAACTCCTGCCCTACCGCTCCAACGTGCCGTATCTGTCCGAATTCTGCCTCACGCCCTGCGACGCCGGGTTCCCGGCGCGGGCGAAGGAAAACGGCGGCGGCTTCATCGTCGCGGGCCAGAACTACGGCCAGGGCTCCAGCCGCGAGCACGCGGCGCTGGCCCCGCTGTATCTGGGCGTCAAGGGCGTCGTCGCCCTCGGCTTCGCGCGTATCCACCGGGCAAACCTCATAAATAACGGCATACTGCCCCTCTGCCTCGAAAACGAGACCGACTACGCCGCCCTCTCCGAAGGCGACGAGATAACGATAGACCGCGTACACGAGCAGATAGCCGCCGCCGCGCGCGGCGAAGGTGTCACGCTCCGCTGCGGCGACAGGGAGATAAAGGTCAGGATGACGATAACGCCCCGGCAGCGGGATATCCTGCTGGCCGGCGGGCTGCTCAATTACACCCGCGAGCAGGCGGGGAAGGAGGAAGCATGATGCGTGCAGTAACGCTTATCCCGGGCGACGGCATAGGCCCGGAGGTGGCCGCGGCGGCCAGGAAGGTGGTAGACGCCTCGGGAGCAAAGATAGAGTGGCACGTGGCCGAGGCGGGCGCGGCCCAGATGGAGGTCTGCGGCACGCCGCTGCCCCAGGTGACGATAGATTCCGTGCGGGCCGACGGCCTTGCGCTCAAGGGCCCCATCACAACGCCCGTGGGCACGGGCTTCCGCAGCGTCAACGTCGCGCTCAGGAAGGAGTTCGACCTCTACGCTAACGTCCGCCCCGCGCGCAGTTTCAAGGGCGTGAAGGGCCGCTATGAGGGCGTGGACATAGTCACCGTGCGCGAGAACACGGAGGACCTCTACGCGGGCATAGAGCACATGGTGGGCGAGGACGCGGCCGAGAGCATCAAGCTCATCACGCGCAAGGGCTCGGAGCGCATCGTGCGCTACGCCTTCGACTACGCCGTGAAGAACGGCCGCAAAAAGGTCACGGCGGTGCACAAGGCGAACATCATGAAGTGTACCGACGGCCTGTTCCTCGACGTTGCGCGCGCCGTGGCGGAGGAGTATCCGCAGATAGAGTTTGAGGACAAGATCGTGGACGCCACCTGCATGCAGCTGGTGCAGAAGCCGGAGGCCTTCGACGTCATGGTGCTGCCGAATCTCTACGGCGATATCGTGTCCGACCTCTGCGCGGGCCTTGTCGGCGGCCTGGGCCTGGCGCCGAGCGCTAATATCGGTAAGGACTGCGCCATCTTCGAGGCGGTCCACGGCAGCGCGCCGAAGCACGCGGGGCTGAACGACGCAAACCCAACGGCACTTATCCTTTCCGCCGTCATGCTCCTGCGCCACATAGGCGAGACCGAGGCCGCAGAGCGAATCGAGAGCGCCGTCCTTGCCCTGATAGCCGAAGGCACGACCACCCGAGACCTGGGCGGCAGCCTGGGCACGGACGAATTTGCCGACGCAGTCATCGCAAAAATGTCTTGCAAGGCCTGAGAAGGTGTGCTATACTGTTCAGGCATTGCGGGTGTAGTTCAATGGCAGAACATCAGCTTCCCAAGCTGAATACGAGGGTTCGATTCCCTTCACCCGCTCCATGGCGAGTGTTCTTATAGCCTTTGAAAAGCTGTAAGAACACTCGTCTTTTTTGTTTTCATCCGGTAATTCTGACTAGAGCGTAGTTGACGAACACGCCCTTGCGGGTGTTGACGGTCACATTAGTGACCGACAGGTGCGGCATTTTGGGAATCGTGATTTCTCCCACGCAGTTATAGTGGATGCGAAGTCGCTGCTCCCACACACCATCAGTTTTTTCCGCATGTAAAACCTCGGTTTTCTCAACAAACTCGCCCGGCAGCCGGGGCGTGAGCTTGCGGCGGTCTACGACGCTTTCAGAAATTCGTCAAATAGAGACTTGCGAACTTCGTCAGGCGACGGATTTCACCAGGCACTACCTGCTCCAAATATCTACCAGACAAAGTGAAGATCGCTGCCGCAGCCAGCAAAGACCAGCAGGACGGAGAACATTTTATGCTCGCCTTCGTTGGTGCGGCGCTTGCGGATTTTGCCCTGTTTCTGCTGCACCTGCTCAAAGACGGACCGTTCAATGATCGGCTCGTGGACGTTCTTGAAGATGACGCAATTCTAACGGTCATTCTCCAACTTCTTTTTGTTCTTGTAGGATTTGGAGTTGGTCTTGAAGTTGAGAATGTCGCCGCAATACTCCTGCAAAGACAGAATTTTGGTCACGGTGGGACTGTTCTGCTTGGTAGCGGGCTGCTGCTTGCCCTTTCCAGGCCGCTTGATGTCCTTTTTCAGCCAATAGGCACGCTGGGCAAGGATTTCATCACGTTCAAGCAGCCTGGCCCATCGGCTCGCCCGCATTCCCGTTGATCCTGTTGATACGTCGTTTCTTGCTGATGTCGCAGGCATACCATAGCCGCGGGGGTTAGATTCCATCAGTTTCACACCTTTCCATGGGTGGATCAGGTGGCTATCTCCCTTTCTGCTACTACCAATCCTGCGAGAGCGTATTCTGTCTGCTAAACGCCTCCTTTTTGAAAGAAATGCAAAGAATACAACGGCCAGCCATCCAGACCGCAGGAAACGACAAAAAGCGCCCGGCAGGTCACAGATACAACGGGCGCAATAGCAAGTACAGCAAGTGTGGCCTCACTTACGAGTTTTTCTTTAGGGAGCCCTTTGTTCTCTAAATACAAAATTGCTTGTTGGAATAGTCCCAACCCCTTATTCAGAAAGGACGGCGCTGCCCTATACCTCCGCTTCCGCCCTCCGCTCCTGCGCAGGGATGCGGCAAAGGCGGAGCCCTGAAAAAGCCCCCGCAGATCTCTGCGGGGGCTTTTTTGCGGAAAAAACATGCCGACGGAAGTGATAGGGCGTGTTTAAATAATAATGCAGTTTGATTGACATTATTATTGAAAATGATTATACTGGAAAAGGCACGATTTGCTATTAATACAGTGCGTCTGGAGGGACTTTCGACCCCGGACGGTGCTTTGGGAGGACCGTTATGACTATCAGGGAGCAGATAGACCGCATACTGGCGGCCCGGAAGGAGAAGGGGAAGGAGCTGGAAGCTCGCCTTGAGGCCTGGAAAAAGCTGAAGGAGAGTCTATACAGAGGCACGTCCTCGCTCGTCATGGAGTCCATGGATATCAAGGACGACAAGCTGCGTGAGCAGTATGGCAGAATATTCAACGACGTGGATGCCTCCGAGGTGGAGCTGCTTAAGCTCATGGACCAGGTCGTCACAGCCATGGGCGACGGCGTCAAGCGCTTCAACCGCGACTATATCAGCATCGCCACCGTCGGCAAGGAGCGCCAGGGCAAGAGCCAGTTCCTGCAGTCCCTGGGCGACCTGGACGATGAGATCATCCCCGCATACGACGCGACCAGCTGCACCGGCGCCACCTCCATCATCTGCAACTCCGCAGAGATGCCGAAGGGCAGCGTGCGCGCCACTATAACCTTCCGCCAGCCCTCGGAGCTCCTGGACATAGTCAGGCCGTACATAATGGAAATAGACCCGGCATACCTGAATAACTATCCCCTGAAGTTCGAGGATATCGGCTATATAAGGCTCAACTATCTCGCCTCCAAGGTGGAGAAAGGCAATGCCAACCAGGCAACGGCCCTCAAGCATCTGACGAACATTGTCCGGCACTTCAGCGAGATACAGGAGCTCTTCGGCTCCTCACCAATTTCGCTGACCGACCCGCAGCTCATAAAGACCTATGTTGCCCAGAATAACGGCAAGGACGTAGACTCGCCGGAGGCGGAGTTCTATTACAAATACCTCGCCGTAGCCCGGGCGGACATCTACTGCCCCTTCTTCGTGGACATCGGCCGCGTCCACCTCGTGGACACCGTCGGCATAGGCGACACGAAGTACGGCATCGAGGACATGATGCTCAACACCGTGGACAGGGAGTGCGACGCCGCCATCGTCGTCACCCGGCCCATCAGCGGTGTGCAGGAGTCTGACATCGAGCTATACAACAGCCTGCGCGACAAATTCCGCGACAGGGACACGGGCCTGTGGCTCTTCTACCTCGTGAACCACTACCGCGGGCAGAACGACAAAACCGTCCAGTCCTTCCTGAACGGCATAACCGAGTCCAAGTTCTCCGTCGCCGGCAGCAGCGTGGTGGACGTGAGCGACCAGGACGCCGTCCGTGACGACTTCACCATCCCCGTGCTGAACACCCTGATGAAGAACATGGACGCCATAGACGGGGCCTATCTGAAGTCGGTCTACGCCAAGGAGGCGGCCGCGAAGGAGAAGCTGCGCGCCTTCCTCGACAAGCTGCCCGCCCTCAGCCCGGTGAATACCCACGGCCTGCTGGGCATGGAGGCGGCGGAGAAGGGCAAGCGCTGCTTCAACCGCATGACCGCGGAGCTGAGCGAGACTATGCACCACTGGAGCCTGGAGCGGGAAAAGCCCAACACCAAGCTCTGGAACAGCGTCCAGGCCATCCTGAACAACCTCGACAACATCGTCCCCACGCCGGAAAAGATAAAGGCCATCGTGAACAGCACCGGCCTGCTCACGGGCGAGGACGCCTGGGAGAAGATGCTGCACTACGTCCGCAACGAGATAACAGACCGTTTCATCGCCATCGACGACGTGCTGGAGGAGGAGACGCGGCAGTTCAAGTGCTCCCTCGTGCGCACGCTGTATCAGGAGCTGCGCCAGCTCTCCTCGAACGAGGCGGATGGCGGCTCGCAGGACGAGGACTGCGACATGATAGAGTGGCTCAAGACGATGATGGACGAGATACTCACCGGCAACGAGAAATACGCCCAGATACGCAAGGGCTTCGACTTCCTCTACCGCTTCGAGTTCAACACCCGCGCGCAGCTCATCCAGGAGGTGCGGCGGCAGATGTACATAATAAACCCGCTGTGCGCCGAGTACGCCAAGCCGACCATCACCTTCCAGCGCAGCAACTGCGAGAACGCCATACATTTCTACCTCACCTCCCGCATGTCCGTCATCGAGGACGAGCTGCGCTACCACCTGGCCAAGCTCTACCGCACGCCGAACCAGGCGTTTTACGCGGCGGCAGAGGAGTTTTACGACAGACTTACCTTCGCCATCGACCTGTCCGGCGGCTACCTCATAAGCATGGCGGACGTCTGGGGCGCCTTCTTCCAGGAGTTCAGCTCCAAGCTGTGGAAGGAGGACGTCGAGCGCTTCGACGTTGTGAACAGGCTGATAGCGGCCTACAACGAGATGGTGTCCGGGCTGAGGGCCTTCCTCGAAGGCGCCGGGGCCGCGGCTGAGAAAGGAGCCGAGTGATGAAACAGGTCAACATACTCATGATGGGCGGCAAGCGCTGCGGAAAAACCACGGTCCTCGCCTCCATGTGCGCCGAGATAAACAAGGCCCTGGCGGGCACCTCCATGAGCCTGGACTCGGATAACGAGCAGACCAGGGTGGATTTGGAGAAGGCCAAAATCAGCATAAGGCAGAAGGTCGAGAGCTTCAAAACGCCCCTGACCCGCGTCGAAGTGGACGAGAACCCGACCAGCGCGCTCAAGACCTACAGCTTCCATCTGCGAATCGACAACGGCGGGAAGATACCCTTCCGCATCCACGACATCCCCGGCGAATGGCTGACGGACAGCCACCAGAAGGAGGTCAAGGCCCTCGTCAAGGACTGCCAGGTCATCATAATCGCCATTGACACGCCGTATCTATTCTCCAAGATGACGAGCAAGGGCTACGGCATCTACCACGAGGAGTACAACAAGCCGCTGGAGATAGCCAACTTCTTCAAGAACAGCCTCTCCGTGGACCAGATAGAGGACAGGATGATACTCTTCGTCCCCATAAAGTGCGAGCGCTACTACCACCTGACCAACACGCCGAAGCTGAACGTCAGCAAGCGCAACTATATGCAGGAGCTCATAGACGCCATAGGCTGCGGCTACCGGGACCTGCTCATGTTCCTGCGCTCGACGCCGGAGCTGCTGAACAGCTGCACCCTCGCCATCACGCCGATACTCTCCGCGGGCGGGATAGACTTCGTCCACTTCCGCACGGACTCGGAGACGGGGAAGATAACCTCCCTCTACCAGGAGCCGGAGTTCCTGCGCGAGTTCGAGCAGGGCTACAGTCCTAAGTTCTGCGAGCAGCCCATGATCTACGCCCTCATCTACATCCTGATGCAGGAGCTGGGGCCGCAGACCCAGAAGAAGGGCTCGCTTTTCGGCCAGCGTGGCATATTCCAGGGCCTGAACCGCACGCAGATGCAGGCCGCCGTCGAGACGCTGAGGAAAAAGCTCAAGCGCAACACGGGCAATCACCCGGAGGACGGTTTTTACTTCATCCAGAACCCCCGGGAGCTTTGACCCGGACTTAATTGGAGCGTCCGTATGGAAAGCTATTTCTACTGCTCATATGAAAACTCAAAAACAGGCTTTTTCCACACCCGACTGGAGGGGGACGCGCTCGTCCCCGTGGAGGGCGGGCATGAGGGCCTGCCGGCGGCGCTGGGGGAGTTTTTCTCCTACGGCATCTTCCGCCTGCTCTGGCGGGATCTGGCGGAACCGGTGGAGAAGCCCTGGCGCCAGCCCATGCCCACGGCGGGCATGTTCGGCCTGCGGGAGCTGGAGGGCAGCTTTTCGGACGGGCGTCAAGGCACGGTGAACCTGGCCTTCTACGCCGCGCCGGGGGAGGGAAGCCGGCTGCGCCGCACGGCGCTGGCCATCCTGGGCGACTTTGACGGCTTTCGCTCCCGGATTTTCGGCTGGCTGAGCGCGGGCGGCCCCTGCGGCTACAGCCTGGACGGCGCGGCCTTCAACGCTTGGGCGGACGACTGCGCGGGGCGCAGCCGCCTGCGGCTGCTGGTGCCGAGGGGCGACCCCGCGGCGGTGCTGCTGCCGGGGATGCAGCGGACGCAGCCGCCGAGGCTGGAGCGCGGCCTGCTGCGCCTGGCCGTGTACACCGGCGGCTGGAAGGAGACGGCCTGCGCCCTTGGCGACGGGCCGAACTGGCTCATTAAGCCCGCCTGCGCGCTAACGCAGGCGGCCTTTGACGAGAGCTTTACGGGCCGCGGCCCCATCTGGGAGCTGGAGCCCGGCGACTGAGAGAGGAGGCGCAAAAGCCATGGCATTCGGCTCCTTCGTGGCAGAGGCGCGGCCGGAAAAGGCCCGCCGCGAGCGGCCCGCCAGGGAAAAAACCGTCCGCGAGCGGCCCGAGCGGGTAAAAGTTGAGCCCGTAGTGGATGAAACGCTCCGCGAGACGCCCCCTTCAAAGGGCAGGGATAAACTCAGAATAGTGCTCCTGGGGCGCAGCCTCTCCATCATGCAGGAATTCCTCTGCGGCATGAATCTGAATATGAGCGAGGCCCTCAGCGGTCTGGGCCTCGCCTACTATACACGCGAGTCGGCGACAATAAATGACCTCGTAGGCAAGAAAAAGCGGCTGGAGCAGTTTTGCTGGAGCTTCAGCAGCGACGACTGGAGCTATCCGGAGCATGAGGACGCAGAGCGCCGCTACGTGTTCAGCCTCAGCCCCTCCGGCGACCAGGAGAAAGCGCTGGACCTCGACATCCACTGCGTAACGCCCGAGGAGGCAGAGGGTGCGGACTGGTCTGGGGCGGACGCGGTGTGGCTCCTGTGCGACGGCGCGCTGCTGCACAGCGGCTCGGACGGCTTCCTGTACGAGCTGCAGGCCGTCCTAGACGAGCTGCCCGAGGAGGGCGCGGTGGCCTGCCTCATCGTCAGCCAGTGCGAACAGCTGGGCCGCTTCGGCGGCGTCGGAGGGCGCTCGGAGCTGCCCGCCGCGGCTTCGCAGGAGCTGTGCCGCCTGTGCAGGGAGCGCTTTTCCACCCGGGCGCACGTGGCCATACTGCCCGTGCAGGTTTACGGCGGCCTGGAGTGCGTAGGCATGGATGAATACGGCCTCCCGCGCCTGCACATAGGCCAGAGCGGCTTTTACCAGACCTATATCCCCGACAACTGCCACATTCCCGCGCTCTACACCATCCAGAACATATGCGAGCGCGGCGGCTCGGACTATTTTGCAGATTCGGAGCAGGGAGGCCTTGTCCGGGGCATACACGAGATCTACAGCGTAAAATTCGGCAGCCTCGGCTGGGAGCCTGAGCAGCTGCGCAGGGAGGAGGAGAACTGATGCGCGGACGTTTCGGTGTGCTCAGCTGGATATTCTCCCTCGCAGGCGCGCTGCTGGGCTCGCAGCTCGTCGCCGCTGTGTATGATAATGTGAACGGCCCCATGGAGCACGCCCTCTGGGGCGGTGCCGTGTTTCTGGCCATCTATATCGGCGGCTTTGCGGGGCTTTCGCTCTCGCTGTGCTTCGGGCGCTGGCGGGCGAGGCGGCCGCGCGGCTGGCTCATCTCCTTCATCCTCTGCGGCGCGCTCATCTTCGCCGCAGGCGCTGGAGGTCAGGCGCTCTTTATGGTGACGCGCGAGGAGGTCGTCGTCAGCACGGACAAGGTGGACATGGTCCTGCTTCTGGACGCCTCAAGCAGCATGGATTCCGCCGGCTATGACGCCCCGCGTACCGAGGCCGCCTCGCAGTTCGTGGACGCCGTGGGCGAGGATAACCGCCTCCAGGCCGTGTCCTTCGCTTCCACGGTGCTGGACAGCACGGATCTGCTGTATATGGACAGCACGGGAAAGCAGGAGCTGAAGGACTTCATAGCCTCCATAGACTCCATAGGCCAGACGGACTTCAACGCCCCGCTGCGCCTCGCCGTGGACACGCTGACGGCGGAGGCGAGGCCGGACGTGAACCTCGCCATCCTCCTGCTGACGGATGGCGAGGGCGACCTCGACTCCGACGTGGCGCAGGACATCCAGGCCGGGGGGATCATGTTCTTCTCCGTGCGCATAAGCAAGAGCTCCACCACTGGCTCCCAGGGGCGCGCGCTCATAGACCTCGCGAACGCCACCGGCGGCTTCGACACCCGCCTGAAGCCCGCCGCCGACGGCAGCGTAGATACCGCCGCGCTGCTGGAATCCTTCAACAACGCCTTCGAGGCCAGCACGGAAAACCGCGTGAGCATGGAAGAGGACCTGCTTATCGGCTCGGAGGAGACCTCGCTCTACCAGTTCGCCGTCAGGCTCGTCACCCTGCTGTTGTGCGCGCTGCTCTTCGGGGTGGGCTATTTTACCCAGTTCAGGGCGAAAAAGCTGCTGCTGAACCTCGGCAGCGGCGTGCTGCTCGCCGTGCTCATCACGCTGTTGGGCGGGCAGGTGGACACCTGCCTGACGCTGGCCTGCCTTCTGCTGGGGACAGCCTACGTGTCATTCGAGCTGAACGGAGGCGAGGTGCTGGATGTATAACAGGCAGTGGAGGGCCTGGCAGTCCGCGGAATACGACGAGGCCCGGCTGCTCTGGTGCCGGGAGAGCTTCAACCGCGAGAACCCGGAGGCCCTGTTTACCCTCGCAGACGCCGCCCTCGGCAAGGCCGGCAAGGGCAAGGAGACCGCCGAGGCGGTCTACAACATGGAAAAGGCCGCAAAGCTCGGCCATGCCCAGGCCGCGCTTGCGATGGGCGAGCTGTTCCAGTACGGTTGGGCCGTCCACCGCAGCCAGAGGATGAGCCTGGAGTGGTACGAAAAGGCCGCCGCGCTCGGCAGCGCCGAGGCTGCTTCTAGGCTGGCGGAGCTGCGCCGCGCGAGGCGACGCCGGGCAATAACCTGGGCCTGCGCCGCCCTAGCCGTCGTCCTCGCCGCCTGTGCGCTGGTGCTGTTTCTGCCCGAGCGCCCGCCTGAGGGCATACTCGTCCATGAGGACACGCAGCTCACCGAAACCGCGACCTTCGAGGAGTTTAACAGCGCCCTTTCTGAACTCATACGCTCCTACGACGATGAGCTGGTCGTAAGCGGCCAGCGCAGCACGAACCGACTGCTGCTGAAGTTTGAAGGCCCGGGCATAGACCTCAGCGACTTCCCGGCGGCGGAGATCATAGCCGACAGCGACAACTATCTTGTAGTGCAGTTTGAGAGCGAGGAGGAGGCCCAGCGCTGCCTGGACGCGCTCACAGCCATGGACGGCATACTCTTCGTGGATACGGACGAGTACGCCTACACAGCGGGCAGCGCGGTGCAGCGGAGCGTCAGCGCCGTCCCCTATACCTCGCCTTACAGCGGAGAGGTATACTACAGCTGGGGCGTGGAATATCTGGGCCTCGACAGGCTCGCCGCCTGGCTAAAGGACCGGAACACGAGCCCTGTCACCGTTGCCGTGCTCGACACAGGCGTGGAGCCCTGCGACGAGAACGCCCACTGCATTCTCGAAGGCACGGACGTGACGAACCCTGGCTCCAACGGCTGGACGGACGACGCCGGACACGGCACCCACGTGGCAGGCACGATAATAGACTGCACCTGGGGCCTGGATGTGAGCATCCTGCCCGTCCGCGTGTTCGTGGGGGAGACGACCTCGGATTCCTACGTCGCGGCGGGGCTGAAATATGCCATCGAGAGCGGAGCGGACGTCATAAACATGAGCCTGGGCGGGTCCTGTGTCTGTGGCGCGGACGGCAGCTGCGGCAGCCCCATAGACTATTACGTCACCGAGGCCTGGAACAGCGGCATAGTCGTGGTAGTCGCCGCGGGCAACGGGGACGAGAACGGCGTTCCCGAGGATACCGCCGTCTGCTGCCCTGCGCATATGACCGACTGCATAGTCGTCTCCGCCTGCGACAGCACGGGGAAGCTAGGCAGCTTTTCAAACTACGGCGACACCGTGGACGTCTGCGCGCCGGGCGTGGAGGTGCTCAGCTACTACCCGGGCGACGTCCTCGCGGCGCTGGACGGCACCTCGATGGCCGCACCGCATATTTCCGCGCTGGCGGCCATGCTTAAGCTCTATTTGCCGGACAAGACCCCGGAGCAGATAGAAAAATACATAGGCGACTACTGCACCGACATGGGCGACCCCGCCGGCTACGGCGAGGGCATCCCCTGGGCTGGGTATTTTGCCGGGGACTGAGCAGAAAGATATGGGGAGAGGGAAAAATGACGGATAACGACCTGAGAAAAAGCCGCCACTGGCGCTGCAGCCAGTGCGGAAGCAGCTGGCCCCTGGACATGGCCGTCTGCGGCAACCCCGCCTGCGGGGCGGACCTGGGCATCTACGGCCAGGTGATCGAGCCGGAGCCCGAGCGCGCGCCGGAGCCGGAAAAGCAGCCCGAAGACGCGAAAAAAGTCCCTCGCCCCGAGGAAGAAAAGCCCCGCGGCGATGAGAAAAGGGAAAAGCAGCGCGAAAAGCCCGACCGCGCGGCGCAAAAGCGCGAGGCGCGCGAGGAGCAAAAGCGCCGAAAAGCCGAAGCCAAGTCCCGCCGCCGCGCCGAGCGGGAAACAGATTTCACAGCCTCCGAGCTCGTCCGCATACCGCACAAGCTAATGCTGCCCCTGCTCATCGCCATACCGCTGCTGGTTTACATAATTAACAGCGTGCTGCTATACTTCGTAAATCACTTCTTTATAATGCTGCGGCGCGTCTTGATCGTGGAATACTCTGCCCTCCTTGTGATAACGCTCGTCTGCGTGATCGTCACAGTGAGCCGCCGGGAGGGGAGAGGTGCCCTCAAGCCCACGCTTCTCCCGCCCCTGATCTTTGGCGCGGTTGTGGCCGTGATCTCATGGTTCACCTTTGGCTACCTGACCAACATTATTTCCGTGACCTCGGCCTGCACTGGCACCGCGCTTGCGCTCTGTGCCGCCTTCAGGCGCTGGCGGCAGGAGGGACGCTTCGGCAGCCCGGGCAAGTGCACTGCCATGGCCGTTTTGACCACCGCGCTGACGCTGGCCGCAGTGTTCGTGGCCATACTGATTGCTGAGGGAGCGTTCGGAAATACTATTCCGTTCAGCCTGGGGTACATCTACCCCTATGTTTTCAGCATGGGCTGCGCCTATGTGCTCTTCCTTATCACGAGACGGGACCGGATTGCAGCCGTGCTGCTGCTGTACATGATAATTGCGGTAAATGTCTTTCTGCTGGTGGTGTATAGATTCACACCATTTTATTTCTTTTGAGCCGCGCCGGGTCTAAAAGGGGGAGAGCGCAAATGACTGACAAAAATACCGAACGGATCCACTGGCGCTGCACACAGTGCGGCTGGACTACGCCAATAAACGAGGCCCTGTGCAGCAACCCCTCCTGCCGCGCGGAGTTGGGCGTCTACGGAGTGGTGGTGCAGCCGGAAGAGCAAGAGCAAACCGTCCGGGACAGCCAGGCGGAAGAGTTAAAACCCGAGAAAAAGCCCAAAAACTCCGACAAAAAGCCGGAAAAACCGCCAAAAACGTCCCGCAGCGAGAAGAAAAAGGCCAAGGCCGCCGCCCTCCGCGAGAAAAAGGAGGCCCGGGAGGCCCGCCGCGCACAGAGCGCCGCCTCCGAAGACATCTGCCGGTTCCCGCTGAAGGTCCTGCTGCCGTGCTTTGCCGGCGTTTACGCCCTGAACGAGCTGGCGTGCTACCTCGTTTGGCGCACCTTAGGCGGCTCCTATACCCGGTGGTACGCCATCTGCATTGGCTTTATCTGTGCGGCCGCCATCGGCCTCGTGCTGGTGGGCGTATGGTCGAAGCGCGAACGCGGCTATGTGCAGATATTCAAGCTGATAACGATACCCATAATCGCCGGCCTGGTCGCTTTTTTCGCGACGGGAGAGCCGTTTGGGCCGGAGCCGGCTATCGGCATAGGCTCCGCCGTCATAGCGCTCGCGTGCTCCTTCATCAGCGCCGTCTCCAGATGGCTGCGCGAGCGGCGGTATAAGAGCATCTTCGCGCTCGCCCTGGCCACGGCCGTCACCTTCGCCCTTGTAGTCCTGTCGCTCGTCATGCCCTACACCATGTCCTACAATTACACTTTCCTCGTAGGCTATTACAGCGGCATGGTATTGATGAACACCGCAGCCATACTGGTCATTACGGCGATAGAGATAATCGTGACCCGCCGCGACCCGATGACCATATACTGGTTCCTGCTGTCGCTGGTCTACCTGCGCTGCATTTCCGTGGCCACGTAATGACGCATCGAAACAGAACGGGACGCCGTCCGGGAAAGGACGGCGTCCCGTTTTGGTTTTTGTGTCCTCAGCCTCCAGCGCCGGGGGCGGGGGCCTCCGGGGCCGCGGGCTCGTGCTTCGGCGCGAGCGAGCGACGGCGGCGCTCCTTGCTGACGACGACGTAGACCATCATGATAACGGTTATTGCGTAGGGTATGGCCGAGGTGAGGTCGGAGCTGATGTAGTTTTGCAGCCTGAGGCCGATGGCGTCGAAGAAGCCGAACATCAGCGCCGCAAGGTAGGCCTTGGCGGGGTTCGCGGCGGCGAAAATGACGCAGGCAAAGGCAATGAAGCCGCGCGAGGCGGACATGCCCTCGACAAAGGTGCCGTTCAGGTAGCCGAGGGAGAGGTAAGCGCCAGAGAGCCCACAGAGCATGCCGCAGAGCACGCTCGACAGCCACTTCATCTTTTCGGGGCTGATGCCGGCGGTGCGCAGCGTCTCCGGCTTCTCGCCAGAGGCGCGCATCCAGAAGCCGTAGGGTGTCCGATAGACGAAGAGCCACATGACAAGGATGAGCAGCCAGGCGACGTAAACGAGCGCGGTGTTGCCGCTGATTATCTCGCCCAGGAAGGGTATGTCCTCTATTAGCGGTATCTCGATGGGCAGCATGTAGTCGATTTCGTATCCCGAGGTGCCGGAGAGCCCGAAGACGGAGCGGGAGACGAAGGCCGTAAAGCCGGAGGCGAAGATGTTGAGCGCGCAGCCGATGATGAACTCGTCGCTCTTGAGCTTGACGACGAAGAGGGCGAAGAACAGGCCCACGAGTATGCCGAAGAGCACCGCAGCCGCGACGCCGCCCGCGGCGGAACCTATGGCGTAGCTGCCGAGCACGCCGATGAGCGCGCCCATGAGTATCATGCCGTCCATGCCGATGTTCATGATGCCCGCATGCTCGGTCATGGAGCCGCCCATGGCGGCGAGGGCCACGGGCGTGGCGCTGCGGAGCATCTGAGTGAAGGTGCCGGCGGAAAAGACCTGGGAGAGTATCTCATTCATTTACCGACCCCTCCTTTACGCGCTTCTGAGCCGCGAGCCGGGCGGACTTGTCGGCCACGCGCCGCTTGATGTCGCTGACGATGCCGCTCTCGGCGGCCATGCAGAAGATGACGACGGTCTGGATGATGAGGTATATCTGGTTCGGCACGCCCGCCGCGGTCTCCATGCCCTGGGCGCCGATTTTGAGGATGGCGAAGAGCACGCTTATGACGGCAGTGGGCAGCACCTGATATTTCGCTATCATGGCCACCATGAGTCCCTCGAAGTAGTAGTCGTTGCTGATGCTGGCCTTGTAGATGTGCTCCGCGCCGTAGACCCGGAACATGCCCACGAGGCCGCACATCATGCCGGATACTATCATGGCGATGAGGACGACCTTGTCGGTCTTGATGCCGGTAAAGCGGGCAAAGCGCGGATTGTCTCCCGTGAGGCGCATCTCATAGCCCGTGGAGGTGCGCTGCATGATGTACCAGGTGAGTATGGTCATGCCAGTGGCGACGAAGAAGACCGTGGTGAGGTTTGAGCCGGTGGCAAGCTTTGTGAACCAGTAGGTCTGCGGCAGATTGCCCGTGCCGGCGACGATGTTGTTGTCCGGGTTTTTCCACGGCCCCTTGGCAAGGAACTCGCAGACGAACTCGGCAATGTTGTTGAGCATGATGGTCGTTATGACTTCGTTTACACGGTGCCTGACCTTGAGCCAGCCGGGGATGAGGGCGTAAATGCCGCCCGTGACCGCCGCGCCAAGGGCCGCGACGGGGATGACTATCCAGGGCGAGAGCCCGTTGAGTACCACGCCTATCTGCGCGGCAACGATGGCGCCCAGCAGCAGCTGGCCCTCGCCGCCGACGTTGAAGATGCCGACTCGCGAGCCGATGTCGCAGGCCACGCCGCACAGGCAGAGCACCATCGCGTACTCCAGCACGTCGCCGATGTGCCGGGCGTTTGAAAAGGCGCCGCTGAGCATGGCGGAGTAGGCCGCCAGCGGGTCGTAACCCGAGATCAGCAGCACCACCGCGCCTATGAGCAGCGCTGCGATGATGCTGACGCTGAGCGCCGCAATGTAGGAGTAGTTAATTCGCAGCTTCATGCGCTTCCTCGGCCTCCTTCCTCCGGCTGCCCGTCATGTAGTAGCCTATCTCTTCCTTTGTTATCTCGTCTGCCCGGAATTCACCTGTTATCTGCCCCTCATACATGGTGACAATGCGGTCTGAGAGGCGGAAGATCTCATCCAGGTCGGCGGAGGAGAGCAGTATTGCGCAGCCCTCGTTCCGCTTGTCGATGATGGCGGTGTGTATGAACTCGATGGCGCCGATGTCGATGCCGCGGGAGGGATTCGAGATGACGAGCACCGGCGTCTCGTGCGAGAACTCGCGAGCGACGACGACCTGCTGCATGTTGCCGCCGGACATGGAGCCTACGGGGGTGTGTATGCCCGCGCCGCGGATGTCGAATTTTTTGTAGACCTCGGAGACATAGCGCTCGATGCTGGAGCGTCGCAGGCGCAGGCCGGGGATGTTGAACTCGCGCTCTCTCTGCCGCCCGGCAATGAGGTTGTCGGCCACGTCCGCGAGCGGGTCCACGCCAGTGGCGAGTCTGTCCTCCGGCACGTGCGCGAGGCCGAGCTGCCGAATCTGCCCCGGGCTGAGGCCAAGCGCGTCAGTGCCGCGTATCCTTACCCTGCCCTCGATGGCGTGGCGCATGCCGGTGATGGCCTCGAGCAGCTCGCTCTGGCCGTTGCCCTCGATGGCGGCAATGCCGAGCACCTCGCCCGCGCGGGCCTCAAGACTGACGCCGCGGACGGAGACGAGGCCCCGGTTGTCGCGCACGGAGAGGTTTTCGACGGATATCATGGTTTCCCCAGGCACTCCGGTCTTCTCCAGCTTGTCGAAGAGCACAGGCCGGCCCACCATCATGGAGGCGATCTCCTTTTCCGTGATGTCCTTTGTGTCCGACAGGCCGACCAGCTTTCCCTGACGCATGATGCCCACCCTGTCTGAGATGGCCATGACCTCGCCCAGCTTGTGGGTGATGAGGATGACGGTCATGTTTTTCTCTTTTATGATGTGGCGGATGACGCGGAAGAGCTCCGCCGTCTCCTGGGGGGTGAGCACGGCCGTGGGCTCGTCCAGGATAAGGATGTCCGCGCCGCGGTAGAGCGCTTTCAGGATCTCAACGCGCTGCTGAACGCCCACGCTGATGTCCTGTACCTGGGCCGAGGGGTCCACGTTGAGCCCATACTCCCTCACAAGTTCCCGCGTTATTTCCTCGGCGCGGCGGTTGTCGAAAAACAGCCCCGCGCGGCGCGGCTCTCTGCTCATTACGATGTTCTGCGCCACGGTGAAGGAGGGCACGAGCATGAAATGCTGGTGAACCATGCCGATGCCCATGTCGATGGCGTTTTTGGGGCTGAAGGTCTCGACTTTTTTCCCGCGGATGTAGACGCTGCCGTCCGTGGGCGGGAAGATGCCGTAGATTATGTTCATGAGTGTGCTCTTGCCGGCCCCGTTTTCACCGACAAGGGCAAATACTTCTCCGCGATGTATCTCAAGCGACACGTCGTCGTTTGCCAGCACGCCGGGGAATTCCCGCGTTATGTGCTCAAGCTTAATGACGGTCTCCTGCAAGCTGCTGCACTCCCTTCGGAGAATAGTTTGAAAAGAGGGGAGCGTCAGATGAGGCTGACGCTCCCCAAGACGTGCGCAGGCCCGTCAGCGGACGGTGTCCACGGTGATCTCGCCGGAGCTTATCTTGGCGGCAAGGTCCTCAACGGCGGTCTTGACTTCGTCAGAGACCTGCTGGGTCGAGCCCTCCTCGCCGTAGCCGATGCCGACGTAGCCGGTGGCGAGGTCAGCCTCCCAGGTTGTGCCCCAGAGAGAGGTGTCGCCTGCCATGTACTGCTTGACGGCCTCGTAGATGGAGTTGCCGACTTCCTTCTTCATAGAGCAGATGATGACGTCGTCGGCAATGTATTTCTGGTCGCAGTCAACGCCGATGGCCCAGAAGCCACGCTCCTGCGCCGCCTCGAACACGCCGTCGCCGGCCTTGGAGGCTATCTGGAAGATGACGTCGGCGCCCTTGTCGTTGAGGGCGAGCGCGCACTCCTTGCCCTTGGCGGGGTCGTCGTAGTCGTTGGTGTAGTTGACCTCGACGCTGATAGTGCCGCCGTTCTGGGAGGCATAGTACTCCGCGCCCTGCTTGTAGCCGACGATGAAGTCGTTGATAGTGTCGCTGTCCTCTCCGCCGACGGCGCCGATGACGCCGGACTCGGACATGGAGGCGGCTATGTAGCCCGCGAGGTAGGAGCCCTCGTTCTGGGCGTAGGTGATGTTCAGGACGTTCTCGACGGGCGCGCCGGTGGCGTTATCGACCCAGATCCAGTAGACATCGGGGTAGTCGAGGGCGATGGTCTCGACGTTGTAGAACTCCCAGCCGACGCAGACGACGATGTTGGCGGTGTCGGCGGCGTTCTGCATCTGGGCGTCGAAGTTCTCGTTGTTGCACTCGATGGTGGAGATGGTGATGTTTTCGTAGTCCGCGGCGAGCTTATCAGCGCCCTCCTTGGCGGAGTCGTTGAAGGAGCGGTCGCCGAAGGTGCTGCTGACGACGACGCAGACGCTGACGGCCTCGTCGCCGCCTTCGGGCTCCTGCTTGGCCTCGCCGCAGCCGGCGAGCAGGCCGAGGGCGAGCACGAAAACAAGGGCAAGAGCTAAGAACTTTTTCATTACTGTCTCTCCTTACCTAAAAATTATTTGCATGGCAGACTTCACTGCCAGGCGTTTACCTAGTCGATGACCGTGTCGAGCGCGAGCTGGATGATGCTGTCCAGCCCGGACTCCTTCACGGCGTCGGATACGCTCTCCTCAGGGCGGTAGAGGTTCACAACTATGGAGAGCATCATGAGCGCCCTCGCGCCGTAGAGCGCGGCGGCGGTGTAGAGCGCCACACCCTCCTGCTCGGAGGCGAGTATGCCGTATTTGGCCCAGAGCTTGCTGTACTCCAGCTTATTCTCGACATAGAGGTGGTCATTCGTCAGCGTGTTGCCGACGTATACAGGGCATCCGCGCTCCGCGGCGAGGTGATAGGCCCTGTCGAGCAGGCCGAAATCCGCTATGGGGGCGAAGTGGCCGGGCAGGGCGTAGTCGTTGATGGCGGAGGTGGTGGAAACGCCCTGGGAGAGGATGATGTCCCCGAGGCGGATGTGCTCCTGCGTGGCCCCCGCCGTGCCTAAGCGTATGAGCTTTTTGCAGCCGTACTCCCGGCAGAGCTCCGTGGCGTATATGAGCATGGAGGGCGCGCCCATGCCGGTGGACATGACGGATACGCGCTGGCCCTTGTACGTGCCCGTGTAGCCCCAGGTGTTGCGGATCTCATTCACGCGGACAGCGCCTTCCAGGTACTTTTCCGCGATATATCTGGCGCGCAGCGGGTCGCCCGGTAGAATGACGTTCTCGGCGACCTCCCCGGGAGCCGCGCTTATGTGCATGCTCATTTGCATATCCCCCTCGCTAAAATCTACAATTCTGGCAGCCTTTGACTATGGATTTTACACGCCACGTGAAAAAAGTAACACGACATATGTCGTGTTACCTGTGGAAAATATCATAGCGTTCTTTTGTAGAGGTCTTCAATGCGCTCGGGCTCGCAGACGCGGTAACCGCCCCTGACACGTTCGAGCAGGCCGTCGGCGCAGAATTTGGCAATGATTCGCTGGAGGTGACGGTAACTGACGCCGAGGTATTCCGCGGCCTCTGTGAGCCGCTCCTCGAACATATCGCCGCGGCGGGTGTAGTGTATGTAGCGCGCGAGGCGCACCTCAACGGAGTAGGAGGTGTTGAGGGATTGGTGGTTGCTTATATCTCCGAGCCTTTCACCGAGGCGGCGTGCGACGAAGGTGAGGAAGGTGTAGTCCCGCAGCAGCTGCTCACGGCAGCGGGCCATGCTGAGTCCGAGACAGTGGCACTCCCGCAGGGCCTGCACAGAGATGGTCGTGTCCCGGGCATTGACGAGTTCAAGCTCGCCCAGGATATCGAAAGCGGAGGCAAATTCTACGACGCTGACCTTGCCGTTGTGGTGAGTGCGGAAGACTTTGACCTGTCCCTTGACGAGAAAATATAGCTCGCGCAGCGGCTCGCCCTCGCGGTAGATGTTCTCCCCGCGCGCGAAGCGGTGCAGGCATATCTCGCCCAAAACGGGCGTGGAAAACAGGCCCTGTATGTTACAGGACTGGATGTATTGCCTGCAAAGCTCCTCGTTGTTTCAAATCAAGGGATGGTCACCTCTTATAGGAAGTTATAGCACAATCCGCGGACGGGTTCAATTAAAAAGCGGTCCTGCGCCGAGCGGAATTAAGTTCTTGTTGGAGCGGCAGTCCGTGTGCTAAGCTCATGGCAGATGAAAGGAAAGGGAGGACGCAAGATGAGAACGGCGTTGGACAAAATACGCGGCTGCCTGCTGGGCGGTGCGGCGGGGGACGCGCTGGGCTATCCCGTGGAGTTTCTCTCTGCGCGCGGGATGAAGGTGCGCTACGGAGAAGAGGGGATAACGGAGTACAGCCTGCGCCAGGGCATCGCCGTCATCTCAGACGACACGCAGATGAGCCTTTTTACCGCGAACGGCCTGCTCTGCGCAGAGACGCGCGCGGCCCTCGGCGGGAGGGCGCAGAACGTCCCGGACACGGTTTTTGCGGCCTATCTGGACTGGTACCGCAGCCAGACCTGTGCGCACCCCCTGCCGGACGTACACTGGGCAGAGTCGCATGTCAGCTGGCTGCTGGACGTGCCGGAGCTCTTCAGCCGCCGTGCGCCGGGGAATACCTGTATGTCAGCCCTGGCGGACATGGTCCCGGGCAGCACGCGCCGCCCGATAAACGAAAGCAAGGGCTGCGGCGGGGTCATGCGAGTCGCCCCGGTGGGCCTGTGGTACGAGGACGCGGGCGAGGCGGCCCTGGCCGCGGCGGAGTGCGCCGCGCTGACTCACGGCCACGAGCTGGGCTGGCTGCCGGCGGCGCTGCTGGCGCACATGGTCTGCACGCTCTCGCACGGGGACGCGAGCCCGCGCCGGGCGCTGGCTCTGGGCCTGGAGGCCATGCCCGGCTTCTTCCCGGAGGCAAAGGAGCTGCCGCGCTTCCTCACGCTAATGGAGCGCTCCGCGGACTTCGCCGCCCACGGCGGCCAGCCGCAGAGGACGATACGCCGGCTCGGAGGGGGCTGGGTCGGGGACGAGGCCCTGGCCATCGCTGTCTACTGCGCGCTGAAGTACCCCTCGGATATCGAGGCCGCGCTCATAGCCGCCGTGAACCACGACGGCGACAGCGACTCCACCGGCGCCGTGGCGGGCAACATACTCGGCGCAAGCCTTGGCGCCTCGGCCATACCAGATAAGTTCCTCGAAAGGCTTGAGCTGCGCGACGTCATCGAAGAGCTCGCCGCCGACATGCACCGGGGCTTCCGCGCAGACGACCCCGCCTGGCGCCGCAAATACGTTGAGATGCACCGTGAATGAAAAACGGCCCGCCGCAAACGCGGCGGGCCGCAGCTTATTCAGCCTGGTTCTCGAAGAGCTGCATGGTCGCGTCGATGGAGTCCACGACGCTGACAATGTGGTATTTGAGGATAAAGAGCACGTCCGCGTCCTCGGGATAGACGCGCTTGGCCTTGCGGAGCATGGGCAGGACGTACTGCCGCGTCTCGTCTATGTAGGCCTTGAGCTTCTCGCGGGAGAAGGTGCCGGCCATGCTGGAGACGTTGTGGCAGCGGTCGAGCAGTTTGGTGAGCGTGGCCTCGCGGCTCTGGAGCAGCATGTTGTAGTAGCGGTTTTTGGCGATCTCCTTCGTCTCGCCGTCCATGACGCGGAAGGTCATGAGGTCCACGGCGCGGCGGACGGTGTCGTCCACGGGCAGCTCCGAGAGGCTGACGCCGCAGTCCTCGCAGACGTCGTGGAGCAGGATGGTGGCGACGACGGCATCGTCCCGGATACCGATGCTGACGGCATTGCAGGCCATGAGCAGCGGGTGGATGATATAGGGGTCGCCGCTCTTGCGGAACTGCCCGCTGTGCTTGTCCCGTGCGAAGGACATGGCCTTGAGCGTTTGCTTCATCCCCGCGCCGGTGGCGAGGCCGCGAAGATAGGTGTACATCTTGTCGGAATTGAAGGAAGTGACAGTCATAGTTTAGCCCTCCTTTTTAAAAATCACGGCGCTGCTATGTGGAGATTATACCGACGCGCCGCTCATTTTTCAAGTCGGATCCGGATATTTTCGCATCGCCGTCCAACCGCGGAAAAAGTTACGAAACTGATTTCACAACGACATTCTTCAAAGTCGGGCAAACTTGTGGCTTATTGGCAAATGTACCGCAAAATGACCGGGCAGATACCACAAATGAGCACAATAAATCTTGTAGATAATAGCGGATACGCAAGAGAAAATAGTTTCTCAAATCTCCGTTGACGTCCGATATAAACAAATGATACTATTTCCCCAAGGTTGAGTTTCCCGCGTTAAAATGTGAAAACGGAGGTCAAGAAATGAAAAAGCTCTTTGCACTTCTCATCGCAGCCGCCTGCCTGTTCAGCCTCGGCACAGCGGCGCTGGCGGAGGGGGAGGAGATGGTCCCCGTCTGCGTCAGTGTCCCCGAGGGCTGGGAGGCGCCCTGCCTCTGGGCCTGGGCCGACGACGGCACCAACGCCTTCGCCGCCTGGCCGGGCGAGGAGGCCGACGCCCTGGGCGACACGGGCTGGTACTACTGCTACGTCCCCAGCTTTGTCCAGAACGTCATCGTGAACGCCAACGCCGGCGCGGTGCAGACCGAGGGCGTAGTGGTGGAGGCAGGCAAGCCCGTCTGGATAACGGTGGCCGAGGACAACAGCGCCGCCGTGAGCTACGAGGCCCAGACCGAGGCGGAGATACCCGAGTACGTGGAGAAGATAACCGTCCACGCCTACGTGCCCTTGGAGTGGAAGACCGTGAACCTCTGGGCCTGGCTGGACCCTGAGGGCACGAACGCCTTTGACGCCTGGCCCGGCAAGGCCATGACGGAGAACGAAAACGGCTGGTTCACCGCGAAGGTCCCCGCCTGGGTGAACAGCATCATAGTAAGCGGCAACGAGGGCAGCGTCCAGACCGAGGACGTGACCATAGAGCCGCAGGAGCTCTGGATAACCGTCTACGACGACCTGAGCTACGAGCTGGCCTACGAGGACCCGGAGACGGCGGGCGTCGAGAACATAACCGTTTACGCACAGGTCCCCGCAGACTGGAGCGGCCCCTGCCTCTGGGCCTGGAGCGCGCCGGACGGCACCAACGCCTTCGCCGCCTGGCCCGGCGAGGCGATGACCGAAGCCGACGGCTGGTATGCCCTTGAGGCCCCGGGCTGGATAAACAGCGTAATCATAAACGCCAACGAGGGCGGCGTCCAGACCTCCGACCTCGCTGTGGAGCCTGGCAAGGACGTGTGGGTCACCGTGAACAGCCCCGAGGATGCCTCGGTGAGCTATGAGCAGCCCACGGGCGAGCCCGCGGAGCCCTCCGCCGAGCCGAGCACCGAGGCCGAGGCCACGCCCGCGGCCAGCGAGGCGCCCGCGCCTGCCGAGAGCGGCAGTTCGAGCACGACGCTGTGGATAGTCATCGCCGTGGTCGTGGTGGCGGCGGTCGTCATAGCCGTGGTCGTCTCGAAGAAAAAGAAGAAGGACTGAAGCGGCCTGTAAAACGGGCGGGCGCGTAAAATGCGCCCGCCCATCAGGGCTTTTTGGAGGTGTGTGATGAAAAGGATAATTTCGCTGCTGCTCGTCGCCGCGCTGCTTGTGCCCCTGGCTGCCTGCGGCGGCGGGAGCGTGGAGACGAACAAGCTCACCGTCTGGCACGATAAGGAGGACGCGGTCATCGAGGCCCTGTCGGCCTATCTTGCCGAGGCTGCGCCGGAGGTCGAGGTCGTGTTCGAGAAGAAGACCAGCCTCACGGATTCGCTCAAGCTGGTGGGCAACGACCCCGGCTCCGCGCCGGATATGTTCATCTTCGCGCATGACAAGATCGGCGTCTTTGCGGAGATGGGCATCCTCGCGGATGTGAACACGCTGCTGGCAGAGGGCGCGCTGGATAACTGGTTGCCCATGACCATCGAGGCGGCGAGCTATAAGGGCACGCTCTACCAGCTGCCGCTCTATTTCGAGACGCTGCTCTTCATGTACAACCGCCGCTATATGCAGGATGAGCAGGTCCCCGCCACGACGGAGGAGCTCTACGCCTACATGGAGGCGAACACCGGCCGCGGCCGCTACGGCTTCGTGGAGCAGCACTCGACGGCCTACTACTCCGCGGCCTGGATACACGGTTTCGGCGGCAGCATCGTCTCCGAGGACGGCACGCCCTTCCCGGAACCCGAGGCCGTGAAGGAGGCCCTGCGCTACCACCTGAAGTTCGTGGCCCTCATGCCGGGGGAGACGGAGTATTCGACGGTGAACACCCTCTTCCTGGAGGGCAAGGCGGACGCCACCATCGGCGGACCCTGGATGGTCCCCAGCGCGCGCGAGGCTGAGATAGACCTCGGCATCGCGCCCATGCCCACGGTGGACGAGACGGGCCTGGCCCTCGCGCCGTATTCCGGCGTCCAGGGCGTGCAGGTGCTCAAATACGCGGCGGAGAACAAGGCCGAGGCAGTAAAGGCCGTCCTCGCCGCCCTCTGCGCGCCGCAGATAGGCATAGACCTCGCCCTGGCAAGCGGCTGCGCCCCGGCGAACGCCGCCTGCTACGACGACCCCGCCGTAGCGGAGGACGAGATGGTGCAGTCCATGCGCGCGACGGCGGAGATAGCCATCCCGATGCCGAACATCCCGGAGATGGACGTCATGTGGACGGTGGTGAGCAACCTGCTCACGGACGTGAACCTCTCGGGCGCGGATGTGGACGCCTCCTTTGACGAGGCGCTTTCCGAGGCCGAGAGCCTCATCGCCAATATGAAGTGATGGACGGCAGGCTAAAAAAACAGCGCCGGGGCTGGCTCACGAGCTACCTCTGGTCGGCCCCCTCGCTGGCGCTTATTGCGCTCATCGTCGTTTTCCCGATACTCTATACGTTTTTCATCTCCCTGACGAACATGAACGTCTACCACTGGTTCGACTTCACGATTATCGGCCTGGACAATTACGTGAAGGCGCTGTTCGTGTTCGACTCGGGTTTCCTCTCGGCGCTCATAAACACGGTGCTGTGGACCGTGGTGAACATGGTAGTCCAGCTCATCCTGGCCTTCGTGCTGGCGAGCCTGCTGAATATAAAGAGGCTCCGCCTGCGCAAGCTCTACAAGACGCTGCTAATGTTCCCCTGGGCCATGCCGGGCTACGTCTCCATCCTGCTGTGGAAGACGGGCATGTTCAACACCGAGTTCGGTCTGCTGAACCAGTGGATGGAAAAGCTGGGCCTTGAGGCGCAGCGCTGGCTGGCGAGCGACGTCTCCGCCTTCATCTGCTGCACCATCGTGAACCTCTGGCTGGCACTGCCCTTCATGCTCATGATAATGGACGGGGCCATGCAGAGCATAGACCGCAGCTATTACGAGAGCGCCGTCCTCGACGGGGCCAACTGGCTCCAGCGCTCGTGGAGCATCACCATCCCGAGCATCCGCCCCATAATCGCGCCCGCCGTCATAATCACCATCTTCACGACCTTCAAGCAGTTCGACGTCATCTACCTGCTGACCCAGCAGATGGGCGCAAAGACGGGCTCAGGCCTGCACACCATCCTGACCTACGCCTACGAGAACGCCTTCATAACGAACAACTACGGTTACAGCTCCGCGATATCCATAATCATATTCCTGCTGCTGCTCGCCTTCTCGGCGCGCTGGCAGCCGGGAGGGGAGGGGGAGAGATGAGAGGCAGAAAACTGCGCGAGGGCGTCGGCCTGACCTTCCTCAATATCTTCTTCATCGCGCTCTGCTTCGTGACGCTCATACCCATCCTCTACGCCCTGAGCGTCTCCCTGAACGGGCAGAACGCGCTTTTGAGCTCGGATTTCTCCTTCCTCCCGAAGGACTTCACGCTGGATAACTACCTCGCCGTCTTCACCGGCGAGGACATCCTCACTTGGTTCGGCAACAGCGTCATCCTCGCGGCGGCTACGGTGGCCATCTCGCTGGCGGCGGCGGTGCCGGCGGCCTACTGCTTCTCGCGGCGGCGCTTTCCCGGACGGCGGCTCGTGCTGCGCTGGCTGGTGCTCTTAAACAGCTTCCCGGCCATACTGAGCATGTTCGCCGTCTACCGCCTGCTGCGGCCCCTGGGCCTTGTGAACCACAGGCTGGGCCTCATCATCGTCTACACCGGCACCATGGCCGTCTTCAGCCTCTGGAACATGAAGGGCTACTTCGACACCATCCCGGCGGAGATCGAGGAGGCCGCGCGCATGGACGGTGCGACGGATCTGCAGGTCGTCACCCGCATAGTCCTGCCACTGGCGAAGCCCAGCGTCGTCGTGACGGCGCTGATGGTGCTCATCTACGTCTGGAATGAGTACATATATGCCACGACCTTCATGACCGGCGAGCAGAACTACACCCTGGCCGCGGGCCTCTACGCCCTCCAGGCCACGGAGACGAGCGGCTCCTGGCCGGTGTTCGCGGCGGCGTCCATAGCCGTGTCGCTGCCTGTGCTCATAATATTCTTCCTCTGCCAGAAGCATATGACCTCCGGCCTGACTGCGGGAGGTGTGAAAGGATAGCATGAAAAAGGAAACCATACTGCACATCCCAATGTCCGAATACGCCCACGGCCTGGACGAGCGGCGCATAGTCCTGCGCCTGCGCGCCGCGCGGGGCGACCTGGAGCGCGTGACGCTCTGGTACGGCGATACCGCCTGCCGCAAAACGCCCATAGACTGGTTCCCGGAGCCGATGGAGCGCGTCCTCTCGGACGAATACCACGACTGGTGGGAGCTGACACTGGAGTGCCCCTATCACCGCATCTTCTACCACTTCGAGCTCTCGGACGGCGCGGAGAGCTGCTATTACTACGGCGGCGTGTTCACGTACAAGCTGGTGGACGACCGCTCGGAGTATTTCAAGCTTCCCTTCAACCACCGCGCAGATATCGCCCGCGTGCCGGACTGGGTGCATGAGGCCGTGGTCTACAACATCTTCCCGGACAGCTTCGCCACCTCCCGCCGTTATATAAGCGGGGAGGCGACGCAGCGCGAGTTCGGCGGCCTCACTACACACGGCAAGCTCGGCGGCACGATAAGAGGCGTTACGGAGAACCTCGACTACCTCTCCGGCCTCGGCATCAACTGCGTCTACCTGAACCCCATCTTCGCCGCCGGGGAGTACCACAAATACGACCTCATAGACTACTACCACATCGACCCCTGCCTCGGCACGGACGAGGACTTCCGAGAGCTCGTCGAGTCGGCGCACGGGCTGGGCATGCGCGTCATAATAGACGGCGTGTTCAACCACTGCGGCTGGCGCTTCTTCGCCTTTGAGGACGTAGTGCAAAAGGGCGAGGCCTCGCGCTATAAGGACTGGTTCTACCGCCTGGAGTTCCCTGTAGTCCGCCCGGAGGACCCGGAGGCCATCCCGGGCTACGAGTGCTTCGGCTACGAGCGGCTCATGCCGAAGCTGGATACGGCGAACCCGGAGGTGCGGGAGTATTTCTGCGCCGTGGGCGAGCACTGGGTGCGCGAATACGGCATAGACGGCTGGCGGCTCGACGTGGCCAGCGAGGTGGACGACTCCTTCTGGCGCGAGTTCCGCCGCCGCGTCAAGGCCGCAAAGCCGGAGGCCCTGCTCATAGGCGAGGTCTGGGAGAGCGCGGGCCACTGGCTGGACGGCAGCATGTTCGACTCCGCCATGAACTATGAGCTGCGCCGCCATTGCCGCCGCTTCTTCGCGGAGCAGACGGAGGACGCCTTCACCTTTTCGGGCCGCTGCACCGGCATGCTGATGCGCTACCGCAGGCAGCTAGTCCCGGCGCAGCTGAACCTGCTGGACAGCCATGACGTGGGCCGCTTTCTCTCCCTATGCGGCGGGGACGCGCGGCGGTACAGGCTGGCCGTGCTCTTCCAGCTCTGCTTCCCGGGCATACCGAGCGTCTTCTACGGCGACGAGCTGGGCGCCTCCGGCCTCGTGGAGGCCGACTACCGCCGCCCCATGCCATGGCAGGGCGGGAATGAGAAACTCCTGGCCTTCTACCGCCGCGCCATTGCCCTGCGCCGGGAGCTGGCGCCCCTACGCCGCGGGGATTTCCGCTGCATTTCGGCGGAGCGCGGCAGCGGGCTCTTCGCCTTTTCCCGGGAATACGGCGGCGAGCGCGTGTACGTGGCCGTGAACTGCTCCGATAGAGCTGAAAAATGCGCCCTCCCCGGCGAAAAACTCTGGTCCGAGGGCCTGGAAGCTGATAAAATAGGCCCATACGGTTTTGCTGTTACGGTTTCGAGGGGGTGAGCGCTTGGCGGTGACTATAAAGGACGTGGCCCGCGAGGCCGGGACCTCCGTGTCCACGGTGTCCAAGGTCATAAACGGGCATTACAGCATCTCGGAGGAGACTGCGGAGCGGGTGCGCGCCGTCATGCGCGAGCTGGGTTATTATCCCAGCGCCAGCGCCCAGAGCTTCGCGCGCGGCTCGACGAAGACCGTCGTTTTCCTTGCCGACCTGCGTCCGAACACGGCCTTTGAAAACCCGCACCTGTTCGAGATACTCTCGGGCGTGGAGGAAGCCCTGCGCGCGCGGGGCTATGGGCTTCAGCTCCGCTCCGCGGACACGACCTCAGCCTGCGAGGCGGCGGAGGAGCTCATAAACCGCCGCGGCTGCGACGGCCTGGCCGTCCACGCCTCGGTCATGAGCCGGCCGCTGGCCGCGCTGCTGACGCGAACGCGCTTCCCGCACATCGTCCTGGGCCTGCCCAATTTCGAGAGCCAGGTCTGCTGGATAGACATAAACAACGTCTTTTCCGGCATGACCGCCGCCGCACACCTCGTGGACGAGGGCTATGCACGCATAGCCTTCATCGGCGGCAGCGAGCACGACATGATCTCCGCACACAGGCTGGAGGGCGTGCGCCAGGGCCTGGAGAGCGCCGGACGGGAGCTGCCCGAGGGCTATATCTGGCTGGGCGAGAGCACAAGGGCGGAGGGCCGGCGTATGACGCTGGGCCTGATGTCAGCCAAGCCCGCCCCGGACGCCGTCATCTGCGCAAATAACCTCGTTGCCCTCGGCTGCGTCGCCGCGCTGAAAGAGCTGGGCCTGCGCATCCCCGCGGACGTGGGCGTCCTGACCTTTGACGACTACCCCTTCTCCCGCCTCGCCAGCCCGGAGCTCACGGTCGTGGATATCGACGTGCGCGACATGGGCGCCCAGGCTGCAAAGCTGCTCGTGGACTGCATACGCCGCCCGAACCTGCAAACTCAGAGCTATACGACAGCCTCAAACCTGATAATCCGCGCCTCAACCAGGAAAAAATGAAACATCCGCCGCCCTGCGGGGCGGCGGATGTTTTTTAGAGCTTCCGCGTGCTCTGACCCTCTATGAGGCTGGGCAGGGTGGTGTAGCTCTGTACGCGCAGCTCGGGCTTCTTGAGCCCCTGGAGCAGCTGCTTTGCCGCGGCGCGGCCCATGTCGCGCACGTCTATCTGTACCAGCGTGGGCTCGGGGCTTATCAGCCCGCTGTATGGGTAGCGGTCGAAGGTGATGAGCAGCATGTCCCCGGGAATGGCCACGCCGCGCTCGGCGGCCGCCAGCGTGAAGGCATAGGCCAGCAGGTTGCTGCCGCAGACGATGCCCTGGGGCAGCTCGCCGCGCCCGAGCAGCTCAAGCGCCGCGCCTTTGCCGGAGGCCAGCGTCCCGTCCGTGTGCAGCACCCAGTCCCGGCGGTATTCCAGCCCGGCTTCGAGCAGCGCCGTGCGGAAGCCGGTGAGCCGCTGGTTGGAGATGCCCGCCGTCTCGCCCTCGCCCATAAAGGCCAGGCGCTCGCAGCCGCAGTCAATGAGGTGCTCGCAGGCGATGCGCCCGCCGAGCGTGTGGTCCGTGTCCACCCAGTTGAGGCGCACGTCGCTGGGGTGGCCGATGACGATGTGCGGAAAGCGCCGCGCGATGAGCAGGGAAGCGATGGGCCGGGTCAGCGCGCCGCCGTGGACGATGATGCCGTCGAAGGCGCGGGAGAGTATCATCTTCTCCACGTCCGCGCTGAGCGAATCGAGCAGCGTCAGCGCATAGCCCTTGCTGAAGAGCGCAGTCTGTACCCCGCACATGATGTCAAAGAGATGGGGGTTCGTGTAGGGCGCGGCCTCGTCCAGCTCCGCGAGGAAGGCGACGCAGCGGGCGCTTTTCCGCGCAAGGCTGGCCGCGCGGCTGTTCGGCGCGTAGTCCAGCGCGCGCATGACCTCCTCGACCCGGCGCGTCGTGGCCTCAGAAATGCCCGGCGCGCCGTTTATGATCTTTGACACCGTCGCTATGCTCACGCCCGCCTCGCGGGCGACGTCCTTTATAGTGGCCGCCATCTGCATCCCTCCTGCGTGATATAGTATAACGTTTTATCAAAAAGTTCAAGTCTTTTTTGCCGCATTTCGTTGACTTCGACGAAATGGACCACTATAATCGGGTTAACAAAGCCGAGGATGAGTCACTCGGCAGAGAAAATGATGTAAAACGTTTTACTATTATTTTAGAATGGAGGATGAAAAATGAAAAAAATACTTGCTCTGCTGCTTTCGGCTCTGATGCTGTTGGGCCTGCTGGCCGCCTGCGGGACGCCGGCCGCGGAGGAGAGCGCGCCGCCGTCCGGGGAGGAGAGCGCAGCCCCCGCCTCTGAGGCGCCCGCCCCCGCCGAGCCCGTGGAGCTCAAGGTCTGGCACGACGGCGACGAGGCCATTATGCAGACCATAGCCGACACCGTGAACCCCATGCTCGCGGACAGCGGCGTGTCCCTGGTTTTTGAGAAGCGCACGGGCCTCTCCGACCAGCTGAAGCTCTACGGCGGCGACGCCGCCAACGGACCGGATATGTACTTCTACGCGCACGACAGCCTCGGCACCTTCGCCGCCATGGACATCCTGGCCCCGCTCACCGACCTCGTGGACGAGAGCACCTGGGCGGGCGACCTGGAGATGACCGTCGAGGCCGGGCAGATAGGCGGCGTGCAGTACCTGCTGCCCGTCTATTTCGAGACGCTGCTCTTCATCTACAACAAGGCCCTCTGGCAGGGTGACATTCCGGCCACGACGGAGGAGCTCTATGAGTATATGGCCGCCAACACCGACACCGCCGCGGGCACCTACGCCGTCGTGAACCAGCATTCGACCGCCTATAATGTCTCGCCCTTCATAAACGGCTTCGGCGGCTATATCATAGACGAGAACGCCAATCCCGGACTCAACGACGCCAAGACCATCGAGGCCGTGGAGTACAACAAGAAGTTTGCCGCCCTCCAGGCCGACGGCGACTACAACACCGTGACGACCCTGTTCAACGAGGGCAAGGCGGCGGCCATCATCGGCGGGCCCTGGCTGGTCTCCGGCATCCGCGCTGCGGGCATAGACTTCGGCGTGGCCTCGCTCTCCGACATGACCCTGCCCAACGGCAATGCCCTCGCGCCCTATTCCGGCGTCCAGGGCGTGGGCGTAATGAAAGTCGCGGCCGAGGCAAAGGGCGAGGCCATCGCCCTCGCGCTGGAGGCCCTGGCGAGCCCCGAGGTGGGCATAGCCCTCGCCAAGAGCAGCGGCTGCGCCCCGGCCAGCGCTGCGGCCTATGACGACCCCGACGTCGCCGCGGACGAGATAATCGCCGCCATCGGCCACACGGCCGAGACCGCACAGCCCATGCCGAACATCGCGGAGATGAGCGTCATGTGGGGCCCGGCGGAGAGCATGCTGGCCGCCGTGAACAAGAACGGGGAGGACGTTGCCTCCGCCGCCGAGACGGCCCAGGCCGCCGCCTTGCAGGCGATAGCGGATATGCAGTAAAATAAGCAGATAAGGATGGGGCGGCGGCAGCGCCGCCCCATGTTTGGAGGCGAGGCAATGCTCAGACACAGGTATAAGCCGTGGCTCTACTGCGCCCCGGCGCTTTTGCTCATACTTATTATAATTGTGTTCCCCATAGCCTACACCGGTTACATCTCGCTGACGAACATGAACCTCTACCACTGGCAGGATTATGAGGTCATAGGCCTGGGCAACTATGCGAGGGCGCTCTTCAAGCTGGATTCGGGCTTTATGTCCGCGCTCGGCACGACGCTCTTGTGGACGGCGCTGAACATGGCCATACAGCTGGCGCTGGGCTTCCTCATCGCCCTGGGCCTCAACGCGCCGAAACTCCGCCTCAGCCGACTGTACAAGACCCTGCTCATGGTACCCTGGGCGATGCCTGCGTATATCTCCATCCTGCTCTGGCGCGTGGGCATGTTCAATACGGAGCTGGGCCTTTTGAACAAGTGGCTCGCGGCTCTGGGCTTGGGGAAATTCGACTTTCTGGCAAACAATACGGCGGCCTTCCTCTCCTGCATGGCGCTGAACCTCTGGATGGCCCTGCCGTTTATGATATCCACCATAGACGGCGCGCTGCAAAGCGTGGACCGCAGCCTCTATGAGAGCGCACGGCTGGACGGAGCGGGCTTCTGGAGGCAGACGGCGAGCATCACCATCCCGGCCATCCGTCCAGTTATCGCCCCTGCGGCAGTGATGACGACCTTCATCACATTCAAGCAGTTCGACATCATCTACCTGCTGACCCAGCAGCGCGGCTATATGACCGGCGCTACTCTGAACACCGTCATAACCTACGCGCACCAGAACGCCTTCGCCTCGAACAACTACGGGCTTTCGAGCGCGGTGAGCATGCTGCTCTTCGTGATCATAATAATCTTCTCCCTTGTCACGAACCGCAGCCTCCGGGAGGACTGAGCATGAAGCGGAAAGTCAAAGAACGCCTGGGCTACGCGGCCCTGAACATGGCCTTTGTACTGCTGTGCGCCGTGACGCTCGTGCCTATACTCTATGCCGTCTCCGTGTCATTTTCCGGAGCGGGGGCCTCGCTCTCGGGCGATTTCTCCTTTATCCCGGAGCACCCGAGCTTTGAAAACTACCGGGCAATCCTCCTGGATGAGCCCTTCCTGCTCTGGCTGAAGAACTCGCTGCTCCTGAGCGCGGGGACGGTGCTCGTGGCCATGCTCTGCGCCGTGACGGCGGCCTATGCCTGCTCGCGCTGGCGCTTCCGTGGCCGGCGACCGGTGCTCCGGGCGCTCCTCGTGCTCAACGCCTTCCCGCAGGTGCTCTCCCTCTTCGCCTATTACCGCATCCTGCGGCTCGGCGGGCTGCTGAACTCGCACGCTGGCCTCATCCTCATCTATGCGGGCAGCATGTGCGTGTTCGGCATATGGAACATGAAGGGCTATTTCGACACCATCCCCGTCGAGATCGAGGAGGCCTCGAAGATAGACGGTGCGAACGACGCACAGATGATCTGGAAGATCGTCCTGCCCCTGGCCAAGCCCGCCATCGTCGTCACCTGCGTCATGGTGCTCATCACCGTCTGGAACGAATATCTTTTTGCCACGACCTTCCTGCTGGACAGCAAGTTCTACTCTCTTGCGGGCGGGCTCTACCAGCTGCAATCGAACGACTACACCCGTTCCTGGCCGCTTTTCACAGCGGCGAGCATCCTGGCCTCCATTCCGCTGCTGCTTATCTTCTTCAAAATACAAAAGTACATGGTCTCCGGCCTGACCGCCGGGGGAGTGAAAGGCTGAATATGAGAAAGGACGCCATAATCCACAGACCGATGAGCGAATACGCCTTCGGCCTGGACGAGGACACAACGGTTTTCCGCCTGCGCTGCGCATCCGGAGGGATAGCGGCCTGCACGCTCTGGTACGGCGATACCGCCTGTCCCGATACGCCGGTGCGCTTCACGCCCGCGCCCATGAGCCTCGCCGCGGAGGGAGAGGACTGTGACTGGTGGGAGGCGCGGCTGAATGGCGCGTATCACAGACTCTATTATTACTTTGAACTCACGGACGGCGTTGAGCGGCTGTTCTACTCCGGCGGCCTGTTCCTCGAAAGCCCTTCCGCGGAGCGCGCGGACTATTTCAAGCTCCCCTTCAACCACCGCGCGGATATAGCCCGGACGCCGGACTGGGCCGTGGACGCCGTGGTCTACAACATCTTCCCGGACAGCTTCGCCGCCTCGCGGCGGAGCCTGCCCGGCGCGGGCTGCGAGCGCAGTTTCGGCGGAGCGCCCTGCCGCTCCCGCCTCGGCGGCACGCTCGAAGGAATCCGCCTGAACCTCGACTACATAGCCGCCCTCGGCGCAAATTGCATCTATCTGAACCCCATTTTCGCCGCCGGGGAGTATCACAAATACGACACCATAGACTACTTTCATATTGACCCCTGCCTCGGCACGGACGAGGACCTGCGAGCCCTCGTGGACGAGGCCCACGCGCGCGGCCTGCGCGTCATACTTGACGGCGTGTTCAATCACTGCGGCGCGAGGTTCTTCGCATTCCGCGACGTGCTGGAGCGGCAGGAAAAAAGCGCCTATGCCTCCTGGTTCTACCGTTTGGAGTTCCCTGTCCGCGTCCCGGAAGAGGGCGAGCGCCCGGGTTACGAGTGCTTCGCCTACGAGCGCCGCATGCCGAAGCTCGACACCTCGAACCCGGAGGTGCGAGACTACCTCTGCCGCGTCGGAGAGCACTGGATACGTGAATACGGCACGGACGGGTGGCGGCTCGACGTGGCGGACGAAATTGACGACGGCTTCTGGCGCGAGTTCCGCCGCCGTGTAAAGGCCGTAAAGCCTGAGGCCCTGCTGATAGGCGAGGTCTGGAGCGACGCGCGCCACTGGCTCATGGGCGACATGCTCGATTCAGCCATGAACTACGAATTCCGCCGGCATTGCCGCGCTTTCTTCGCGGAGGGGGAGGTAGACGCACATACCTTCGCCGGCCGCTGTTCGGATATGCTGATGCGACAGAAGCCCCCGGCCGCCTCCGTCATGCTGAATATTCTGGACAGCCACGATGTACCGCGTTTTCTCAGCCTCTGCGGGGGCGATGAGGCGCGCCTGCGGCTGGCTGTGCTGTTTATGTTCTGCTTCCCGGGCATGCCCTGCGTTTTTTACGGCGACGAGCTGGGCGTGACGGGTGTGACGGAGGCGGAATATCGCCGCGCCATGCCCTGGGAACGTGAGAGCGAAACTCTGCGCGCGTTCTACAGCGAGGCCGCGGCCCTCCGCCGGGAGGCCCCGTGCCTGCGGCGCGGAGATCTCCATGTGCTGTACGCCGAGCGGGGAGGGGGGCTGCTCGTTTTCGAGCGCAGCCTGGGGTCTGAGCGCACCCTCGTCTGCATAAACGCCTCCGCGCAGCCGTGCCGCCTGCCGGAGATAAGCGGGAGCCCTGTTTTCAGCAGCGGCTGGGAGCCTGGGAGCCTCGCTCCGCTCTCGTTTGCAGTCTTTAAAGGCGATTGAAAGCATAAAAGTATCGGACGGGCAGAATACGCCCGTCCGATTTTTCACATTTTGGAACAGGTAAAAGGGGGATTGACAATAAAAAATATGTGCGTTAAGCTATTATAAAGACAAGAAAAAAGGAAGATAAAAAGTGCAGGAAAAACTCCAAACGGAAAATAAAATGGGCGTCATGCCCGTGAACAAGCTGCTGCTTTCAATGGCAGTGCCTATGATGATCTCGATGCTTGTCCAGGCGCTTTATAACGTCGTGGACAGCATTTTTGTGTCGAGGATAAGTGAGAACGCGCTGACTGCGGTCTCGCTGGCGTTCCCGATGCAAAACCTGCTCATCTCCTTTGCCGTAGGTTTCGGCGTGGGCATAAACGCGCTGATGAGCCGCGCGCTGGGGGAGAAGGACCCGGCTCACGCAAGCAGGATAGCGATAAGCGGAATGGTGCTTGAGGCCGCTAGCTATGTCATATTCCTGATTCTCGGTCTGTTCTTCACAGAGACGTTTATGCGCGCGCAGATAAGCGGCGAAGTGCCTGCGGAGGACGCGGCGGAGATAATCTCCCACGGCGTCTCGTACCTGCGCATAGTGCTCATCTTCTCCTTCGGTGTGTTTATAGAGATAACCTATGAGCGCATACTCCAGTCCACGGGCCGCACCACGCTTTCCATGATAACGCAGCTCATAGGTGCCATACTGAACATCATATTCGACCCTATCCTGATTTTCGGCCTGCTGGGTTTCCCCGCAATGGGCATAGCGGGCGCGGCCGTCGCCACCGTTGGCGGGCAGATAGTCGCCGCGATCGTAGCGTTCTTCATAAACAAGCACTGGAACCGCGAGATAACTCTTGCGGGAGCGCGCCCGTCGAAGGTCTCGATGCTGGCCATTTCCAGGATAAGCATCCCGAGCATTGTAATGAGCTCGATATCCTCCGTGACGACGTTCTTCATGAACCTCATTCTCACCACCTTCACAGCCACAGCAGCGGCGGTGTTCGGCGTGTATTTCAAGCTGCAGAGCTTTGTGTTCATGCCCGTGTTCGGCCTTAATAACGGCATGGTTCCTATCATCGGCTACAACTACGGAGCGAACAAGCCGGAGCGCATACACAAGACGATAAAGCTGAGCATGCTGTACGCTACGCTGCTGATGGTCATAGGCTTTGCGGTGTTTCAGCTCCTGCCGGAGCAGCTGCTGCTGCTTTTTGACGCCTCGGAGGACATGCTGAACATAGGAGGGCCGGCGCTGAGGATAATCAGTTTCAGCTTCCTGCTTGCCGGCCTGAATATAATCGCAAGCTCGTCCTGTCAGGCTTTTGGCTACGGCATGTACAGCCTGTATATTTCAGCCGCTCGCCAACTGGTGATCCTGGTCCCCGCGGCCTACCTTCTCTCTCTTACCGGCACGCTCTCGAACGTCTGGCTGTCCTTCCCGGTAGCCGAAGTAGTCTCCGTTTTCGTCTGTCAATTCCTCCTCCGCCACGTCCTCAAAAAGACCGGCATGGAGCCGCCGAAAAAGCAAAAAGCGTGAGCATGTATTAGCTCAATGTAAGCGGCCAACAGGCAGTCCTTTCGTGCGTTGTCACGATAAGGGCCCGCCTGTTGGCCGCTTTCTGCTTGTTTGCAGTTACAGGAGGTTTTTCTTGCTGGAATCAATGCCATAACGCTTCATCTTGCGATACAAAGTGTCCCGCGCTATGCCGAAATCTGCGGCAGTCTTGGAAACGTTGCCTTTGTTGGCCCGCAAACGATCAATGATGCTGTCTTTTTCCGAAAGGCTCTTTGAGCTCCCCGACGCGCTGTTGAAGCTGTCATAGTCGAAGACATAGGCATATATGGAATTTGCTGTTATTCTCTGGTTTTCACACATGATAAGCAGTTTTTCCACGACGTTGCGCAACTCTCTGACGTTGCCCGGCCAGTCGTGCCTCATAAGGATGTTGTACACATCGGGTTCAACCTCTGGTATGGGTATACCGTACTGGTTGCTGATTATATCGACGAAATGCCGGGTCAGAAGCGGAATGTCGTCCTTCCTGTCACGCAGAGGCGGCAATGTGAATCCGATTATGTTCAACCGGTAGTATAAGTCGTTTCTGAAAAGCTGCTTTTTGATCATCTCTTCGATGTTTTTGTTAGTTGCAGCAATTATCCTCACGTCTACGGGTTTGGTTCTGTTGGAGCCGATCCTCTGCACGGTACGCTCCTGTATAAACCTAAGCAGACTGACCTGCATAGACAGCGGCATGTCTCCTATCTCGTCCAGGAACACGGTGCCGTTGTCTGCATATTCAAATTTGCCCATACGCCCCTCGCGGCTCGCCCCTGTGAAAGAGCCTTTTTCATAACCGAAGAACTCACTTTGCAGCAGTCCCTCAGGAATGTCCCCGCAGTTTATCGCGACAAAATTGCCGCGCCGACCGCTCAAATTGTGAATTGTACGCGCAACGACCTCCTTGCCAGTGCCGGATTCTCCCTGAATGAGAACATTGGAGGGGTACTTGGCGATTCTTTTTATTACGTGGTCGATTTTTGACCACTCCATACTAACGCCGACGTATTCAACATTTTCAGAGCGATTTGGACGGCTGGCTATTGCAGGGCTCTCTTTGGCGTTCACCTGTCTTCCTGGAGGGCTGACTTCTATTGAAACTGCCGTCAGCTTTTTACCTCCGGGGAAGCTCAGGCTTTCCTTTGAAATAATTTCACAGTTGAAGGTGGTGTCGTATTTTGTCCGAATATTACAGCTCCGATGCTCATGTGTGTCGCCATCGGGAGAAAAGCACGTGAGGTCATCCAGCCTCTCAAGAGAATCGGCAATGCGCGCAGGGGAACCATCAGGTTTTGCAACGGCAATAAACCTCCTGCTGTCACTGTTTGCCGCCACAATGGACCCCGAACTGTCAATGAGTAATATGGGATGGTGCGCCATGTCGATCAGTTGCTGGCATTTGGCAATGATTTCACCTCGAGAGGGCTCATGCTGTGCAAGCTCTCCTATCATGTCGGACGCAAAGCAAACGAGCGAGGTCATGTGCTCTGAGGAAAGCCCTCCGGTAACACTGAGCGCAATATAACCTGCAATTTCGTCATTGATAAATATAGGAGAGGCGGCTGAGGAGGTAGTCTGGTCAATTAGCCTGTACTTTTCATATTTGTGGAGGAAAGCTGCTTTGCGCTCGTAACTAGATATTGAAATTGCAGTGTTCCCGCAGGTCCTTTCGTCCAAATAAATGCCGTATGAAAGCGGTTCGGATTCATAGTCTGAAAGCATGTAATAAACAAACAGACCAGGAGAAATCAAAGAAACGCCGCCCGTTCCGGCAGTACATCTGAGAAGTCTCAAGCACGGAATGGCATATGACAGCAGGAAACTGTTTTCCTGCTGCATTTTTTTGAGCACTTGCCGCGACATGTGCGGAAATGTAGACGCAAATGGATCAACGCCGCATTTTCGACATCTGATCCATGATTCAGCCACAGGGCGTCTGACCATGCCTTCAGGTATAGAGCCGGACTCAATGAATTGATGCCATGCGGAGATCGTGCTCTCTCTGTTATATTTGAATTCACTTTCGGACATAAAGCATCACCAGGTGCATTATAAACGACGCAGAAGCCTCAGTCAATCTTGCCGGAAGAAAAAGTGTCGAGAAACTGTCCTAATGTGTCGAACAACAGAGAGGAGAGTTTCAAAAGCGCAAAATAATCCGCCTGAATTGTCGCAATAACACTTCGTATATTGGCAAAATAGTACTAGTTCGGAGAGTAAATAAGTTGGCACGAGAAATGCAACTAATTATGTTAGCAAATTAATTAACAAGGAGTGATCCCATGAGACGAGCGGATATGCCCACGTTCGGAAATTTGAGCGGTATCCGGGTGGTAACGACCGGCACCAACATTGCTGGCCCGGTGGCGGCAACATTCCTGGCAGAGCAGGGCGCCGAAGTTATCCATATCGAGAGCACAAAAGCGCCGGATATGCTCAGAAGAATGGGCCGGGCGTGGACTATGGAGCATCGAAATGGTCGGGCAATGGCACTCAACATCCCCGAGCCGGAGGGAAAGCGAATATTCTTGAAGCTGCTGGAGGGTGCAGACGTACTCATAGAAGCCTCCAAGGCTGGACAGTACGACAAGTGGGGCCTGTCCGATGAGGTGCTTTGGTCTACAAATCCGAAGCTGGTAATTGCGCACGTGAGCGGCTTTGGCCAGACAGGCGATGCAAGGTATGTGAGCAGGCCTTCATTTGACCCTATAGGCCAGGCTTTCAGCGGGTTCACGGCTGTAAATGGTATGCCCGAGCCAGAGCCGCCATATGCGGCCAAGCCTTATACCTGTGACTACATCAGCGCCCTTTTCGCCGCATGGAGCGTCGCCGCGGCGTTGGTGAACGTCTGCAAAACGGGGCGCGGAGAGAGCATAGACCTCGCCCAATATGAAACTATGGTGCGGATTCAGGGCGATTACCTCATCGGAGGCGTGAACGAGGGAGTACAGCCGCCCAGGATAGGAATAAGGGGCAACACGCTCCAGGCGGTGCCCAATATGCAGCGCTGCAAGGACGGCCAGTGGGTGATGACAGCTTTCGGCGGTATAGGCGTCATGCGCAACCTTGAAAAGCTCATTGGCTTGGGCGATGACCCGGATTTTGCGGAACCTCATGCGGGCGTACAACTGCGCGAGACGGCACGTGCCCCTAAATTCATTGCTGCGGTCGAAGAGTTCTTCAACACACATACCGCCGAGGAAGCCTGCCGGCTCATGGACGATGCAGGAGTGCCCTGCTCGCCTGTAATGACCTACGAGATGATGCTTACAAATCCTCAATATGTGGCGAGGGAAACCATCACGGAATGGCACGATGAGCTGACCGGGGAGAGCGTTAAGGGATGCAGCTGTGTCCCTCGATTCAGGAATAATCCCAGCAAAATCTTTCGCGGCGGCGCTGCATATGGCGCTGACACGGCAGATATCCTGGCGGATTTGGGGCTTAGCGAGAGCGAAATCAGGGAATGTTTTGAGAGCGGAATAGTCAAATAAACAAAAAACGGAAAAGGAGCGACTGATATGTCTAAACCGGCAACCAAAACAGTGAGGTACTACATTCTCTCGGCGATAGGCATCGCCATCATGCTGTTTTTCAAGTACATACCGCCCGTAGGGACGGTCACTGAGCTCGGCATGAATGTGCTCGGCATCTTCATAGGCGCCATTTGGTGCTTCTCCACCGTCGGAACTTTCTGGCCCGCGCTGCTGGCCCTGGTGCTGTTCGGCACCTCAGGGCTGTATGAAGGCGGAGTAACGGCCGCCTTTACCGCGGCCTTCGGCAGCGACACCTGGCTCTTTGTGCTTTTCGTCCTGGCCTTCGCCGCGATGGTCAACAACTCCGGCGCCAGCCGCGTCATCGCCAACAACATGGCCTCCTGGAAGTTTACCAAAGGTAAGCCCTACGCCGTCAGCTGGCTGCTGCTCACGATCGCTTATATCATCGCCGCTCTCATCAGCGTCACTCCCGGCATCGTCATCACCTGGGCCATACTTTATGTCATGTGCGAGGGCTACGGCTACAAGCCGCACGACAAATACCCCACGATAATGGTCATCGCCATCACCTTCTCCGCCCTCATGGGCCAGGCTGCCCTGCCGTTCAAGGCCGCGCCCATCATGTATATGAACGCGCTGTCCACCGCCACCGAGGGCGCCACCACCGTCTCCTATGCCCAGTTCTCCATAATCTCCATTCCCATGACCTATCTGGCCGGCATCGCCCCGCTGCTTGTCATCAAGTTCCTCTTCCGGCCCGACGTCAGCCTCATCAAGAACAGCGACTTTGTTTTCTCCTCCGAGGAAACGCGCTTCAACAAGGACCAGAAGGTCATAATGCTCTTCCTCGCGGCCTTTTTCGTCCTGCTCTTCCTGCCCGGCCTGTTCACTAATGCAGGCGGGTTCATCGCCTGGCTCGCCACCATTGGCAACACCGCCATTTGCGTGCTGCTCCTGGTCCTGGCCGGTTTCCTGATGCGCAAGAACGGCAATTCCTTCGTATCTCTGGCCAAGACCTTCAAGGACGGCATCCCCTGGGAGACCATGATGATCCTCGCTTTCGCCGTCGTCGCCACCTCCGCCCTGACTAATGCCGGCACCGGCATCAAGGACCAGATCGCTGCCTGGCTCACCCCGCTCTTCGGTGAGGGCACCGGCACCGTCCTGTTCATCTTCCTCATCATCCTGCTCTCCGCCGTCATCACCAACTTCATCGGCAACCTCGTCGTCGGACTCATGTTCGTGCCCATCGTGGTTGCCTTCGCATCCAGCGCCGGCGTGGCGCAGAATCTGGTTGTGGCCATTGCCGTGACCACCAACATGTCGCTGTTCCTGCCCTCCGGCAGCCCTCTGGCCGCCCTGCTGCACTCGAATACCGAGTGGTGCAGCGCCAACGACATTTATAAGTACAGCTGGCCCATCGTCTTTGCCGGCGTGATAGCCTGCTTCATCATCACCCTGACGCTGGGGAACCTGGTCTTCTGATCCGGCCCTGCCCGGAGGAGGGGCGCGGGCCGAGCGCCTGCGCCCCTCAGGATAGGACGCTTTGGACTTGAAAGGAGAAATATGAAAAACTGTAACTGTTCCCCCGACTCCAAATATAAGCATCTGCTGTCTCCGATCAATGTCGGAGGTCTCTGGCTGCGGAACCGAATGATGACCACGTCCATGTCCCCGGGCGAGGGCTATACGGACAGCGTCACGCACATGCCGACGCAGATGTTCCTGAACTATCTGGAAGAGCGCGCCGCCGGCGGCTTCGACCTCATCTGCCAGACGGTCATGATGTATCCGCAGGCGACTGCGACCCGACACCCCGTTCCATGGGCTTTCGCTGAGGAGCACGTCGAGGGCCTCTCCAAGATGTCCGCCGTCGTGCACAAATATGGCTCCCACCTCGTGGGGCAGATACCGGCTTTGAACAACTGGCGCCCCACGGGCAGCGATAAGGAGGAGGCCTACGGCCCCTCGGACATAACTATACGCAAGATACACGGCCAGCAGTTCGTGGCTATGAAGAAGGAGCAGATACCCGACTACATAGGCCAAGCAGTCAACGCCGCGACCATACTCAAAAAGAGCGGCTGGGACGGAGTCGAGCTTGTCGCCGGCGCCGGCGGTACGCTCAACCGCTTCCTCTCGAAGGCCACCAACAACAGGACGGACGAATACGGAGGTTCCGCCGAAAACCGCTGCCGTCTGCTGCTTGAGATGTGCGCGGCGATAAAGTCGGCCCTGCCCGGCTTCCCCGTGTTCCTGCGCTGGTCGCCCATAGATCTCGTGCCCGGCGGCAATGAGATAGAGGACGCCCTGGAGCTGGCGCCCTACATAGACAGGGCCGGCTTCGGGTATATAAACGTTCAGATAGGCTGGCACGAGAGCTCGGTGCCGACCACGACTAAGGAAATACCCGACGGCTATTGGTCCTGGGTCTCTGCGGAGCTGAAGAAGGTCTGCACCCGCACTCCCGTAGTCACCGGCTACCGCGAGACTGACCCGGACGTTATGGAAAAGATACTGGCCGAGGGCAAGGCCGATATGATCGGCGGCCTGCGATACAGCCTGGCCGACCCGGAGTTCCCGAAAAAGCTGCGCGAGCGCCGGGAGAAAGAGATAAGAAAGTGCATCTGCTGCTGCCGCTGCCTAGACGACATGGCCGCGGGCAAGGGGCAGGAGTATTGCAGCGTGAACCCCGGCCTGGGACCCGAGCTGCTTGCCAAACTGGAGCCCGCCAAAAAGCCCAGGCGCGTCATGGTCATCGGCTCTGGACCGGCGGGACTGAGCGCCGCGCTCACCGCCGCAAAAGCGGGGCACAAAGTTACGGTGTTCGAGCGCGGTCCTCGCATTGGCGGCTGCCTTGTACTCAGCTCCGTCTTCAGCCCGATGTACGAGCGGCTCATAAAGTATTACAAAGCTGTGCTGCCTCAGTACCCGAACATAGATATCCGCTGCAACAAGAAGGTCACAGCGGAGTTCGTCAAAAAGTGTGCGCCTGAAGTCGTAATTGTCGCAGTGGGCGGTGAGTGCGTGGACGGGGACATGCCCGGCGTGGACGGCAAGAACGTCGTGCGTTCTCACGACTTCCTGGAGCTGCTCAACGGCAGGCCGCCCCAGAAACCCGGCATTGTGAACAAGGTGCTCTGGAACGCCGGATATGTGTTCCTGCACTTCGTATATACGCCCAAGCTTATCAGCTTTGCGCTGAAGCTGCCCTCGCCCTGGCCGGTCGGCAAGAAGGTGGCCATAATAGGCGGCGGCCTGCCCGGCTGCGAGATGGGCATGAAGCTCACCGGCGGATGGAGGAAGATGAATATCTTCGAGGCCGGCAAAATCGGTCACGACGTAGGCTCCAGCGAGCGTTTTATAGTCCGCAATACCTTCAAAAAGGCGGACGACGTCGAGATGCACGAAAAGAGCCGAGTGGTGTCCATCACCGACAGCGGAGTCTACGCCGTGAATGAAAATGGCGAGGAGGACTTCTATGAGGCCAATACCGTGGCAGTGACGCTCGGCTTCAAGGAGAACCGCGAACTGTACGAGCAGATAAAGGACCTGGCGCCTCAGGTGTTCATCGTGGGCGACTGCAACGAGCCAAAGCGCATGGCTGACGCCACGAAGGCGGGCTACCGGGCCGCCGCGCGGATAAGGTAAATGGTGTGATTGACATGAGCAATATAATTTGGAACAGATGCAGCAGCAGTATAGTCGAGATCGTGCTGAACAAGCCCCAGCGGCGCAACGCCCTGGACGGCGATATGATGGAGGAACTCAACTCGCTGCTCCTGCGCGCCGAAGCGGACGAGGACATCCGTGTGGTGCTGCTCAAAGGCAGTGGGGAACATTTTTGCTCCGGCGCTGATATGAAGGCGGCCCCGGCGGGCGGCTATACGATAGACGAGCGCCGCGAGATGCTGTCCAGATATAACCGCGTCGTCAAAACCATCCTCACCATGGAAAAACCGGTGGTTTCCGTTGTGCGCGGCTACGCCGTGGGTGGGGGCATGAGCCTCGCGCTCTGCTGCGACATCGTCTTCGCCTCGGAGGATGCGAAGTTCTTTGGTAATTTTGTGAAGGCAGGCATAGTGCCCGAGATGGGCGCAATGCTGATCCTGCCCCAGCTCATAGGTTTGAACAGGGCCAAGGAGCTCTGGTTCACGGGTGAGATCGTCAGCGGAAAGAGGGCCATCGAGCTCGGGATCGCCAACCGAGTCTGCCCGCCCGAGAGCTTGGATGACGAGGTGGCAGCCTTTGCCGAAACGCTGGCAGGCATGCCGAAGATAGCCATGGGCATCACGAAACGCGTGGCCAACTCCACCGTGCTGGCCGGGATGGACGCCCTGCTCGAGTGCGAGCAGCAGGCTTCGCCCTTCTGCGCGAGCACAGAAGAATTCAAAAAGCGGCGCGAGGCATTCCTGAGCGGGAAGAAATAGAGAAAGGTCGGGACTGTATGGCAGTGGGTATGTCAAAAAAGAGCAGAAACTATTATATAAACTGCGCCGTTTCGATACTTATCATCCTGGCATTTCACTTCGCGCCGACGTTTTCGACCCTGACGAGGACCGGCATGGATGTGACCGGTATCTTTATCGGCGTGATATACGCTTTCAGCACCGTGGATATCATCTGGCCTGCCCTGCTCGGTATCGTGTTGCTGGGCTGCACCGAGCTTTACAGCATGACTGAGGCCTTCACGGCGGCGTTCGGCAATGATACCTGGCTGTTCATCCTCTTCATCCTGACATTCGCGGCCATCATCAATGACTCCGGCGTGAGCTCAGTCATAGCAAACTGGATGGTGTCCCGGAAGTTTTCCCGGGGAAAGCCCTGGGTCATATCCTGGCTGCTGCTGACGACGTCCTATGTCGTGGCCGCTCTGGTGAGCGTAACTCCCGGCGTCATAATCCCCTGGGCCATCCTGTATACCATGTGCGAGCATTATGGCTATAAAAAGCACGACAAATACCCCACCGTCATGGTCATAGGCATAACCCTCGCCGCGATGATGGGCAACACGGCCTTCCCCTTCAAGTCGCTCTCGCTGATGGTCCAGAAGTCTCTGGCGAACATTACGGGTGAGACGATAGACTTTGTCCTCTTCACCATCCTGGCGGTGTGCCTGAGCTACGCCATCGTGCTAACATACCTGTTCCTGTGCCGATTCGTGTTCAAACCCGACGTCAGCGCCATCAGAAACAGCAGCTACGTCTACGACGGCGATACCAAGACGAATGCATATCAGAAGAAGGTGCTCCTGCTCCTGGTGCTGTTTTTCATCCTGCTTTTCGCCCCGGGCATCCTGCCCGAGAGCGTGCCCGGCATAGCCTTCCTGAATACGGTGGGCAAGACCGGCACCTGTGTGCTGCTGCTGTGTTTTGCCGCCTTCTTCGCCTCGCGTGAGACGGGAAAGTCTAAGATCAATCTGGCGGTCGAGATGAAAAACGGCATACCCTGGCCGACCATGATGCTGCTGGCCTTCGCGCTCATCATGACTTCAGCCATCACTAACGAGGCAACGGGCATACAGCCCTTCCTCAAGTCGCTCTTTGAGCCCGTATTCGGCTCGGCGCCCAACACAGTGCTGTTCATAATGCTGGCCTGCGCAGTGCAGCTGGTGCTGACCAATATCTTCGCCAACATGGTCATCGCCCTGCTGCTGGTGCCGCTCATCTGCACCTATGCCCCTATGGCAGGCACCAGCAACACGATGATGTGCGTGTGCATCTGCGTGCTAGTGAACGTATCGCTGTTTTTCCCCTCGTCCTCGCCTTTTGCAGCACTCATGCACGGCAACAGTGAGTGGGTGACGGCCAAGGAAATATACAAGTACATCGGGATCTCGCTGATCTTTGTGCTTCTGGTGAGTACATTCATCTGCTCGACCCTTGGAAATCTGCTGTTTTGATAAGGAGTTTAGCATGGCTGATAGAACGACAGTCCCGAGCTTCGGCCCGCTGAGCGGAGTGAGGCTCGTCCACTGCTCCCAATCCGTCGCCGGGCCTTTTGCCGCCTCACTTATGGCCGACCTGGGGGCGGACGTCATCTGGATTGAGAGCGCCGTAGGCCAGGACGTCAGCCGGATAGCGCCCGGAATGGCCGCCCAGCTGGACCGAAGGAATATGCGTACGATAAAGCTGAACGTCAATACCCCTGTGGGCAGGGAAGTGCTGCTGAAACTCATCCGCGAGGCGGATATCTTCCTTGAAGCCTCCAAACCCGGCCAGTACGAGAAGTGGGGCCTGACGGACGAGCGGCTGTGGGCGGAAAACCCTCGCCTTGTAATCACGCACATATCAGGTTTCGGACAGTACGGCGACCCCGGCTATGTCCGCCGCGCGTCATATGACCCCATAGCCCAGGCCTTTTCAGGCGTGATGTACATGAACGGCCTGCCCGGCCGGCGCTCCGCTCCCGCAGAGGTGAGCATCTCGGACTATTACACCGGCTACATGGCAGCTTTTGCTTCGCTGGCCGCATATATAAATGCCGCCAAAACTGGCGCGGGCGACAGTATAGACGTGTCACAGTTTGAGTCCACGCTCAGGTGTGAAGCCGGCTGGCCGCTGGACATGTGGAATCACTCCGGCCGCGACTTCGTGCAGGGCAAGGGCAATAACTCCAACGTGGGCTTCAACAGCTATATGTGCTCGGACGGCCGGGAGGTCTATATGGTCATAATCGGCCCGGCTCTCCTGAAAAAGCTGATGCAGCTCCTTGATTTGCCGTATAACGAGGGCGTTTTCGCGGGCTGCATAAACAACGTCAAAGAGGGCACGGAGGCAGGCGCGGTGTTGGAGCGGGCGATAGTTGACTTTTGCTCTTCCAGGACCAGCGAAGAGGCCGAGCGCGCGTTTGTCGAGGCCGGCCTGCCCTGCAGCCGGATATTGAGCCATATGGAGATGCTCGACAACCCGCACTATCTGGCGCGCGAGAGCCTGACAAAGTGGCCGCGGGTGGACGGCGGAGAGCTGACAGGCCAGAACGTGACGCCGAAGCTAGCCAAAAACCCAGGCCGTATCTGGCGGGGATGCCCTCTGCCCGGAATGGACAATGAGGATATCCTCGGCGAGCTCGGCTATACCTCTGAGGAGATCGCCGAGATGTACGCGGACGGCGTCATCAAAAACGGACAATGAAAGGAGAAAAAATACATGGATTTCCGCATGACTGAGGAGCAGGAACTGCTGCTGGAAGGCCTGCGAGAGCTGATGGACAGAGAGTGCAGCGAGGATTATATAAAGCAGTGCGACGCCGAGGGGCGTCCCCCGGTGGAGTTTTACAAGGCACTGGTGGATAACGGTTACGGGCTGCTGGGTTGCCCGGAGTCCGTCGGCGGGACCCCGGTGGACAACCTGACGCTCATGCTCGTGAAAGAAGAGATATGCCGCCTGGGCGGCCCCATTCACGCGCTGACCAGCATGTTCCACGTGGACATGATGAAGGAATTCGGAACGCAGGAGCAGCTGGAAAAGTGCATGGCTGAGATAAACGAGGGCCGCATGCCCTTCTGCTCCGGCTTTTCTGAGCCTCAGGCGGGCTCAGACAGCCACGCCATCCTGACGAGCTACGCGCGCCGCGAGGACGGCAAGATAGAGATAAACGGCCATAAGACCTTTATCAGCATGGCGGGGCTATGCCCCTATATGGCCTGCCTGGCCCGGGACTTCACGCGCGAGGGCGAATATTTCACGATGTTTTTCGTCCCGATGGACGCTCCCGGCGTCAAGACTGCGCCCCTGCATAAAATAGGCTGGCATATGAACCCCACCTATGAGGTCTATCTGGAGAACGTCGTAGTCGAGGAGAAGGATATCATTGGCAAAGAGGGAGAGGCGTTCAAACAGCTCATGCGCAACTTTGAGATGGAGCGCCTGATGATGGCCGTAGCCGTCCTGGGCATGGCTGAGTGCGCCTATGAGGACGCGGCAAAGTATGCCAACCAGCGCATCCAGTTCGGCAGGCCAATAGGTACGCGCCAGCTTATTCAGGAAAAAATAGTTAACATGAAGATTAAGATAATGAACATGAAGAACCTGTGCTATCAGTGCGCCTGGGAGAAGGATCAGGGCATCTCCATTCGCAACGCCTCGGCGCTGTGCAAGCTATACTGTGCCCAAGCGGGCAATGAAGTAATAGATGACGCGCTGCAAATTATGGGCGGCCTTGGGTATACGCAGGATTGCCGCATATCTAGGCTTTGGCGTGACGCCCGCAACTACCGCATCGGCGGAGGAACCGATGAAATAATGATACATATTGCTGGAAGAGGCTTGCTCAGGGAAGTCGGCTGAATACATGGAGGTGAGCAGTCTTGAAAGAAATAGTAGGTGACCTCATAGCTGAACAGTCCATAGCCGATACATTTGTGGACGGGCTTTCAGAGCGGGAGTGGAATGAAACGATACGCTCTGATTTGAGAGTTTACGACATTGAGGGCATATGGAAAATTCGCGACGTTGTGAGCCACATTGCCATCTTCGACGAAGCGGCGGCTCAGCTTGCACTGGGAGATGCAAAAGAAATACGTGACGTCACCGGAGGAAGAATGGATGAGCATTTAAGATATCTCCCATATAATGACAAGAGTCGAGCGGAATTACTGAGCCAATGGCGGGAGAGCCGTACACGGTTGTGCGGAGCTCTGTATAAATGCGAGCCTAAGCAGAGAATTCCGTGGGCGCCGGGCCTGCCTATGTCGGCCAGGTCCCTGGCGACAGCGAGGCTGATGGAGTTATGGGCGCACTGGGTGGACATACATGACCATTTCGGGGCGGAGATAACCGAAAGCGAGAGATTACCGCATATTCTCTTCCTTTCGTGGCAGTCAAGGCCAAACGCATACAGGATCAACGGATATGAGCTGCCGGAAACACCCGTATATCTGGAACTTGAACTGGCGAACGGAGAGAAGTGGACAAAGGGCGACGCCTCTGCCGAGAACATTATAAGGGGCAAGGCGCTGGATTGGGCGCTTGTAGCGATAAAGAGGCGGAATTGGATGGATACAGGGTTGGAAGTTATCGGAGACGAGGCCAGACGCTATGCCGACGTTGTACAGACTTTTGCCGGACCCGCAGATCTGGCTCCGCTCCCCAGAAACCCCAGATAAAATATCCCAAGATAGTTCTCAAAGGACAGGTAATGCAAATGGTCGGACTTTATGAGTGGTTTGAAAAAACCTGCATGGCGCGAGGCGAAAAAACGGCTCTCATATGCGAAGATCGCCGGTTGTCGTATTCGCAGCTGCTGGTGTTATCTGAGACAATGGCGCGCAACCTGTACCGCATCGGTATTCACAAAGGGACCAGGGTGGCGTTGCTGTTTAAAAACTCTGTAAATATGCTGGGCCTTTATTTTGCGCTGCTCAGGCTAGGCGCCCTAACGTCGCCTTTGAATTACAGGGAGAGCCTTGCTGAGCTGGCCGGCTTGTCACAGTGCGTTGATACGGAATTTTTGATATGCGCAAACAGCTTTGTGCATCTGGCGCAGGATATCTGCTCGCTCACAGGCGCGAAGCTTGTGCCAGAAAGCGAGCTGCTGTCGGAAGACGGGGAGAAAACCGAGATATTTGCCGAGGATGTCCGAGCCGAGGATTTGGTACTCAACATTTTTACCGGAGGAACAACTGGAGTGCCCAAAGCGGCTTCACACTCAAATATTGGGCTCCTGTACCAGATTAAGAGCTGCTTTGAGATCGAATCACCTGTGACTGAAAGCGACGTTTTTTTAAACTATGCGCCCATGTTTCACATTGGCGGTTTCACGGCGGCGATGCAGACCATTTGCTCAGGAGGCACTTTTGTGATCAGCAGGGTGTTTGAGCCCGAGCAGTTGCTTGCCTTTATTGCTAGAGAGGGAGTGACGCAGATGTCGCTCATACCGCCCTCGCTCTGCACGGAACTTCTCAAGTGCGAAAATCTGAACGTGGAAGACCTGTCCTCGATAAGAATGGTCAGAATGTCAGGCGGCGCCTGTACCGTAGGAAATATTCAGAAAGTTTTTGAGCTGTTTCCTAACGCAAAAGCGTTTGTAGGCTACGGAATGAGCGAGCGCGCTGTAAACATGGTCAACATCATAGACCGGACACACCCGGTGAAAGCAATTAACGGCAACATATCGGTTGGCAGACCGGGCGCCTACAATAGATGCAAACTGGTTGACAAAGACGGCGAAGAAATCACTGAACCCGGACAAGTGGGAGAGGTCTATGGAAGAGGCCCCTGCACGATGGTCGGATACTATGGACGTGACGATTCGTTTGACGAAGAAGGGTGGTTTGCAACCGGAGACCTGATGTTCTTTGACGGCGACGGATATTACTACTTTGTTGACCGCAAAAAGGACATGATCAAGTCAGGCGGAGAGAACGTTTATTCAAACGTTGTAGAGCAAATACTGAATTCCCATCCGTCGGTGGCTGACAGCGCCGTTGTGGGCATACCTGATGAGCGGTTGGGAGAGATGGTCGCGGCCGCTGTGGTGCTTAAAAGCGGCGCGGCAAAAGTCACCGCGCAGGATTTGGCTGACTACTGCGCCATGAAAGGTGCGGGCTTTAAAAAAGCCCGCAGGATCGTTTTCGTAAAAGAGCTGCCCCATAGCAAAATGGGCAAAATAGATAGGCACGCCGTTAGAGAACTGATATGCGGCAAACAGTGAGAAAGCCTGCTTATTCTGCGAGGGAGGTTTTGCTGCTTTCCGCGCCGCACACGTGGGTGGCGTCTGTTATGCCGGCGCTGCTTTCCGCGGCGCTGGCATATGCAGATACAGGGAAGGCCGACCCGCTGATGTCTCTCTGGGTGCTCCTCGCATGCATACTGATGCAGTCGGCTGCAAATGCGTTTAATGACTACGCCGATTATTTGAAGGGAACCGATTCCGCTGAGAATTCACCAGACAAAAACGACGCCGTCATCGTGTATGGAATGCCGCCAAGGGCGGCGCTTAACTGGGGGATCGCCTTTCTCCTGGCCGCCGCCTCCCTGGGGGCGTATATAAGTGCGGCAAAAGGCATAGTGCCTTTGCTTATTGGCTTGGCCGGCGGAGCGGCAATAGTTTGGTATACATTTGGGAACAGACCGGCTTCATATCTGCCGGTGGGAGAGCTGCTGTCAGGCTTTGTGATGGGCGGACTCATCCCATTGGCCGGATACTATGCTCAGACCGAACGCCTTGCCCCGGGCGTACTGCTGGATTCACTGCCGCAGTGCCTGGGAATAGCTCTTATTATGCTTACAAATAACAGCTGCGACATAGAAAGAGACAAAAAATCAGGCAGACGCACTTTGGCGTGTCTTTTGGGAGCTGGAAAGGCCCTGATACTTTACAGGGCAATGCTTGTGCTATGGGCTGTTTCGCCCGTGCTGGTACTGCTCTTCAGAGGGGGGCGCGCAGGGCCCGCAGTATGTGTTGCGGGTTTGGCCATAGCCGCGCGGCCTCTTGCAGGACAGTTAAGCCTGACGCCGGGGCAAAACATCCGTCCAAGGGCCATGCGCGGAATAGTCAGGCTGAATGTATTCCAGAGCATCGGATATATGCTTGCCATTTTAGCGGAGGTGTGGCTGTGACGGAAATAGAAAGAAAAAGGCGGGTGTTTTGCGTTTTTCAGTCTATTGCCAGGACTTACGACGCGGCAAACGACCGGATAAGCCTCTGGAGACACAGAAAGTGGAAGCAATTTGCGGTCAACAGTCTTCGCGTCAACAACTCTGCAGGACGAGCGCTGGATGTTGGATGCGGCACAGGCGATATGCTGGAGCTGCTGGCGGGGAAATACCCCCAAATGCAGCTGGTGGGTTTGGACTTCTCTCCAAACATGCTTGAAGTCGCCTCTGAGCGGCTGAAAGGCTGCAAAAGAGTTCAGCTGGATTGCGCGGACGCAATGGAGCCGCCGTACGGCGAAAAGAGCTTCGATTGTATAGTTAGCGCGTTTGCACTAAGGAACATGCCTGACTGGAAACGCGCACTGGAGCGGATAGTAAAGCTGGCTAAGCCGGGCGGTGTCATTTGCTGTATAGATTCGTTTGTCCCGACATGCAGGCTTGTCCTTCCTGTTTACAGGGCGTATTTTCGGCTGGTAATGCCTTTCTTGGGCGGCGGGCTGCGCAAGACGGAGGAATATGGCTGGCTGTGCAGCAGCACAGAGGCTTTCGCAGCTGCGGACGAAGTTATCAGTACCCTCATGAACTCGGGCGTCAAATTAGAAAAAAGACGCAGTTTTATGTTCGGCGCCTGCGTGTGCATAGTTGGCAGAAAGCAGATGGACGGTGATGATTATGCCTGAGCTTCTATGGCTTCGCCAGGCGATGGACGAAACGGAAAACAGGATACAGTCATTTTCAAAGGCCGCTGGTGTGACTGAAACGCTCAGACAAACGATATCTGGCGCAATGAGCGGGAAAGGAAAGCGATACCGGCCAATGCTGCTTTTGCTCTGCGCGGGAGAGCCCAGACGGTGGCGATGCAAGGATGAAGTAATCACACTGGCGGCAGCAGTTGAGCTGACCCATACGGCCTCGCTCATACACGACGATATTGTTGACGATGCGCCCATAAGGCGTGGCTTGCCTACGGCGCAGAGCAAATATGGAAAACACAATGCAGTCTATGCAGGCGATTATCTATTGGCAGAAACCTTGCGCAACACGCTGGCAAGAGGGTTTTGCGCAGGAACGGTGGAATTGCTCAGCTGCGTTGGGAGAATGTGCGAAGGCGAAATAGTGCAGATGTCGAACAGATGGAACACAGAAGTGGGACTTGAGGCCTATATCAAAGCTATCTCGGGAAAAACTGCGGCGCTTTTTGAAACAGCGTGCAGATTGGGCGCGCAGGCCGGGAACAAAAGCCCGGAGGAGGTTGAGGCCATGGCAAAATGCGGGCGCGATCTGGGGATACTGTTTCAGCTCAACGATGATTTGAACGACTGGACTCTGAGCGCAGAAAACTCCGGCAAGGCAGTGAATATGGATTTCCTTGACGGTATATTTACTTATCCCGCGATAAGCACATTTTCTGACCGAGCCAAGGGTAATGAGTTGAGAGAGCTTGCAGATTTGGTAAAAAGCCGAGGCCCATCCGCAGAACTAGCCAACCGTGCGCGTGAACTTGTTAAAAGCGCTGGAGGCATATCACGCTGCGAAGAAACTATGGAAGATTACTGCCGCGAAGTTATCCTTGGCCTGAGCCGCTTCCAGGGCGACAAATGTGCAGAAATGATATCTGCCTGCGCGCAGCGTCTCTGCACGGGGCGGTCGGCTAGATAAGGTAAATACAAAATGCTACGGGGTGAAACCAAATGAGCGAAGAAAGGTATGATGTTATAGTTGTCGGCGGCGGCCTGGCGGGATCTGCAGCAGCTTACACGCTGGCAAAGGCCGGCGCAAAGGTTGTCGTTATCGAACGCGGCGAAAGATGCGGTTGCAAGAACATGACCGGAGGGAGATTGTACGGCCATAGCCTTAAGCGTCTGATCCCGGATTATGAGAAATATGCCCCGCTCGAGAGAAGGATAGTCAAGGAGCGGGTGACCCTAATGAGCGATGCGTCGGCGGCAACAGTTGAGTTTTGCGATGAAGCCCTTGGAGGACGCAACGCCGCGTCATATTCGGTTATACGCGCCGACTTTGACAACTGGCTTGCCTCACAGGCTGAGCGCAGGGGCGCCGTGTACATAAACGGTATCCGTGTTGACGAGCTGGTCATCAGGAATGGCAAGGTCTGCGGCGTGAGGGCTGGCAAAGATACGCTGGAAGCCAATGTGGTTATCCTGGCTGATGGAGTTAACTCTTTGCTGGCCGAAAAGGCGGGACTTGTTAAGCGGCAGGATTGCAGGGATTATGCCGTGGGAGCCAAGGAAGTAATACGGCTGGGAAGAGAAAAGATAAATGAGCGATTCGGCATCGGCGCTGACGAGGGCGTAGCGTGGATGTTCGCTGGGAAGCCTACAAAAGGAGGACTTGGCGGAGGTTTCCTATATACGAACAAGGACAGCCTTGCAGTTGGAGTTGTTGCAACAGTTGATGACATAGGATATGCGGGCATAAGCGTTCCGGAAATGCTGGAAAACTTCAAAAGCAGCAAACTTATAGCTCCGCTTATTGACGGAGGGGAACTTGAGGAATACTCTGCGCATCTGGTACCTGAAGGCGGATTTCACATGCTGCCAAAGCTGTATGGGCACGGTGTAATGCTGGCCGGAGATGCGGCCGGTATGTCAATGAACCTGGGATATGTGGTCAGGGGCATGGATTTTGCCATAGAGTCGGGTCGAATAGCGGCAGAAACATATTTGGAACTGGCAGCCAGGCACGACTTTACAGAAAAGAAGATGGCGCTGTACAGGACAAAATTGGAGCACAGCTTTGTTCTCAAGGAGCTGAGGAAACACAGGCTGGCCCCAAAGGCGTTTGCAAATAGGAATGTATTTACCAAGTTGCCGAAATTGGCCGAAGAGATCCTGAGCGCGATGTTTACAGTTGATGGAGAGCATGTTTCTGGACTGGCAGCCAAGGCGCTTAAGGCCGTGGGGAAATATGGACCTGTCAGCCTGCTGAAAGACCTGCTGCAAATTATCTGCGCCGTTTGATTGGGGGATGTGGTATGAAAACGCAAGAAAAACTGGGGAAAGACAGATTTAAAGTGCTTGAATCCAGCCACATAGTAATTGAACGTCAGATAGCGGATTCAGACGCTGCCAAGAAGCTCTGCTTGGCGTGTCCCGCGGGGCTTTACAGCATAGATTCTGACGGCAATTTGATATTCAGCCATTTAGGCTGCCTGGAGTGCGGCACATGCCGGCTGCTTGGCCTGGGCCGACAGTTAAAGTCCTGGAATTACCCGGAGTGCGACTTCGGAGTTCAGTACAGCAAAAGTTGATGGGGGATGAGCAGAATGAAAATAGCGGTCTGTTATAAAAATGTGCCGGACAGCGAAAAAATCAGGGTGGCTGCGGACAATACCCTGGATTTTTCCGCAGCACCTCCGCAAATTGGTCAGTATGACCTTAACGCGGTTGAGGCCGCCGTGCAAATTGCCGTTCAACGTCCTGGCGCCGAGGTGATCGCGCTGACGGCGGCAGGAGCCGTCATAGATAACTCGAAGCAGAGGAAGGCGATACTTTCGCGCGGTGTTGATAAGATGATTGGCATAAAAGGCGAAGATCTGGATTCCGCAGAGACCTATGAAGTGGCCTTTGCCCTTGCTTCTGCTGTGAAAGAGCTGGGCGATATAGACCTCGTAATATGTGGAGAAGGCTCGGCTGACATGTATTCACAGCAGACAGGCGTAACCTTGGGGGCAATTCTGGGATGGTCAAATGTAAATGCAGTTGCAAGCATCGGGTTCGATGGCGACGGCTTGATTGTCAGGCGCGATACAGAAAATAGCAGCGAGCTTATCCGCGTTCAATTTCCCGCAGTCTTATCAGTTACATCAGATATAAACAGGCCGAGAATTCCGTCAATGAAAGACATACTTGCCGCCGGGAAAAAGCAGGTGGAAGTGCTGGATGCCGTCGAACTTGGCCACTGTGGCAGGCGTGCAGTCGCGGCGATGGAATTGCGGGCTAATGTGCAGAAGGAACGCAGGCGCCAGATATATGAGGCCGTGTCCGATGAGGCTCTGGACGCTGTTGCTCAGGAACTCAGGAAGCTGATGTGAGGTGTGAAATGACGAAGAGACAAGAATGTGTAGTTGTCGCGGAAAGCAGGGAAGCGGCGCTTGAGCTCACAGCTCTGGCCAATGAGATTTGCGACAGTGTAACAGTTATAGCGGCTGGAGACAGGGAGGCTGCCGTTAACTGTGAGGTTGCATATTTCATAGACACCAGCCGGCAGGGCTTTATTTCCGCCGTGAAGAGCATAGTCGATAAGGTCGAAGAGAGCAGGGCTGACGTCGTCCTGTTTGAGAACACAAAGAATGGTCGATATGCCGCGGCCTGCCTTGCCGCTGAGCACGGGACCAGCGCGGTGCCTGATGTATCAGATGTGCGCTTGAGCGGAAACCAGGTGTTGGCAAAGCGCGTGGTATATGGCGGGGAGGCGTATAAGACCGTGGCGGTGGATGGCATGGCGGTGCTGTGCCCTGTGGCAGGGCTTATGCGCGCCGAAACGGAAAGGCCTTGCACGAATGTTGTCGAGCTTCCGGCCTCTATGCCTGATGGGCTCGAGTTTGTGTCCTGTGAGCCCAAAACTGTGCAGAAAGTGGGCCTCCAGTCCGCAAAGCGCGTGCTTGGAATAGGAAGAGGCGTAAAAGGCGAGGAGGGCCTGCGTGAGGCGGAAGCCTTTGCTGCAAAGCTGGGCGCGGAGCTTGGCTGCACAAGACCGGTTGCCGAGGAGGACAAACTGCTCCCGCGTGAGAGATATATCGGCGTATCTGGAGCTTCAATCAGGCCCAGACTATATGTCGCCTCGGGAATCTCCGGTCAGGTCCAGCATATGGTGGGCGTTGGCGACAGCGAAGTTATTGTCGCAATAAATAAAGACAAGCAAGCTCCGATACTCAAAAATTGCGACTTTGGAATAGTTGGCGACGCTGTGGAAGTGATGCGCGCGCTCAAGAGCCGACTGTGAGAAATTGGAGGAACAGCAATGGAATACAGTAAAATTTCTAACAAAGTCTTGGAAGAGCTTGCGGGTGTAGTCGGGGCTGAGAATGTACAGGCCGGTGAGGCTGTTGGGGCGGATATGTGCAGGGATGAGCGTCCGCTGTATGGGATAAGCGCGCCAGAAGCGGTGGTGTATGCCAAGGCTGCCGAGGAGGTGTCGGAGGTCTTAAAACTGTGCAGCAAACATCATATACCCGTAACCGTGCGGGGAGCGGGGACCGGCTTGACGGGAGGAGCTGTCGCTGAATATGGCGGAGTGCTGCTGAGCACTTCAAAAATGAACAATATAATTGCCTGCGATGAAGAAAATATGACCCTGACAGTCCAGCCCGGCGTTACGTTGATGGAGCTGAACAAATTCGTTAATGAAAGGGGTCTGCGCTATACGCCTGACCCGGGCGAAAAGACTGCGACGATCGGCGGAAACGCCGCCACAAACGCCGGCGGCCCGAGCGCCTTCAAATATGGTTCAACCAGGGACAGCGTCCTGAGCATACAGGCAGTGCTTGCAAATGGCGAAATCGTTAACTTCGGCTGTGATGTGCGCAAGTGCAACGACGGATATGATTTGATGCAGCTGGTGCTCGGCTCTGAGGGGACCCTGGCTGTTATTACTGAGTTAAAGTTAAAGCTTAGGCCGGCAATAAAGGCGCAGATGGGTTTCATTCTCCCGTTTGACAGCCTGGACAACTGCGTTTCAGCGGCGAAGAAACTAGCGTCATCCGAGCTCTCGCCCGAAATACTGGAATTCATGGATGATGATATGATTGAGTTTTCAGCCTCGGTTACGGGAAATGCAGTTTTTCCACAGGAAGCAGGCGGCGAGCACGTGGGAGCCATGCTGTATACATATTTTGCGGGGGAAAACGACGAGGAGCTTGAAGCCCTGATGGAGCGCGTTGCCGAATTGTCGGAAGAGCTCATGCCTTTGGACGTGCTTGTCATAGACGATCCAACATTGAGAAAAACTGTCGAGGAGGCCCATGAAGCGCTGCACACCTGCGTGGAAGCGAGAACCAAGCGTTTTGACGAGAGCAATGCCGCAGTGCCGATATCCGCGCTCACGGAATATGTGGAGGCGCTGAAGGGCGCCGCGAGGGAGTGCGGACTCGACATCAAACTGTTTGGCCATGCGGGCGACGGAAATGTGCATGCATATGTTTACAACGATGAGCTGTCTGACGAGGAGTTCAGCAGAAAGAGCGCAGAATTCATGGAGAAAACCTACCTTGAGTGCATTCGCCTGGGCGGCGCAATAACTTCGGAGCACGGCATAGGCAAAGGCAAAAAGAAATATCTCCGGGAGAAACTGAGCGAGGCTGAACTTGCCGTCATGCGAGCCGTCAAGCGGGCCTTCGACCCCGAGCTGATTCTGAACCCGGGCAATCTGTTCTGAGGAGGGAATGAGTTGAAGATTCTGGTTTGTGTTAAACAAGTGCCGGATGTGAATTTGGTGAAGATGGACCCTGAAACAGGCAATCTTATTCGGACAGGCGTGCCTACAATGCTGAACCCGCTGGACGGGAACGCGCTTGAGGCAGCTGTGAGAGTGAAGGAAAAATACGGGGCCGAAATCACAGTTATAACCATGGGACCGCCCATGGCAGAGAGCACGCTCCGTGACTGCCTTGCAGTCGGCGCGGACAGGGCGGTCCTGATAAGCGGCAGACCCTTTGGCGGAGCCGATACATTGTCCACAAGCTATGCCATTGCCGCAGCCGCGGCGATGGAGGGCAGCTTTGACCTGGTATTCGCGGGAAAGGAATCTGTAGACGGAGCAACAGGACAGATGGGCCCTCAGCTGGCGGAAAGAATGGGCATGGCGCAAATTACCAACGCCATACTCGTAAACGAAATTGATATGGCTGCCGGGATTATAGTTGCTGAGCGAGAGGTGGAAAAGGGGGTTGAGGTTATTGAGGCCAGACTGCCCTGTCTGCTGACGATCGAAAAGAAAAACTATCCTGCAAGACTGCCTGGCCTCAAAGGGAAACTGGCCGCCAAAAAGGCCGTGATAAAGGTGTATGACGAGAACAATATAGACGGGCTTGACCTTCAGAGAATAGGTGTTCCAGGCTCTGGAACTATAGTCCCGGAGATATACCCGCCAAAACTGCCTGAACTCGGACAAATTCTAAATGAAGGCGGCGACATGGAGAACGTGGTCCGTGTTGTGAACATACTTGCCGAGCAAGGTGTTGTTTGAGGAGGAGCAGAGCATGGAAAAATCGGCGTATAAAGATATGTGGGTGTATATTGAACACGATGGGGAAAAGGCCGCAGATGTAGGCCTGGAGCTCTGCTGTGAAGTGCGTAAGCTTTGCGACGAGACAGGCGACAGGCTGATGGCCGTTGTCATAGGCAAGCTGCCTCAGACTGAGCTTAAAAGAGTGGCCGCCTGCGGTGTTGACGGCATTATCAGGGTAAACAGGCAGAAAACCGTACCATATAACACTGAAGTATATACCTCCATATTCACGGAGCTGAGCAACAAATATCTGCCTTCAGCAGTTTTTGTCGGCGGAACTGATAATGGGCGCGATTTTGCGCCTCGCTATGCTGTGCGAGTGGATACAGGATGCACCAGCGATGCAGTACAACTGGAAATGGATAAGACCACGGGAGATATCAGGTTTATTGAGCCTGCGGTAGGCGGAAAAATCATTGCCGTCATCACTATCCCTGAGCGCAGGCCGCAGGTGGGTACGATCCGCCCGGGAACTTTTCGGTATGAGCCAAGAGGCGCAAAAGACAGTATCGACATTATTGACGAGACGACAACTACGCAAGAGGAACGCATCGTCAGCAGGCTTCTGAGCTTTAAAGCAAACGACGACGATTCAGACCTTAACCTCACAGACAGCGACGTAATAGTTTGCGTAGGAAATGGGTTGAAATCTTCGGATGAGCTTCCTAGGTACAGAAAACTGGCCCAGCTCCTGGGAGGCAAGCTGGGCTGTACCCGTCCGCTTGTAGACAGGGAGATACTGCCCTATAAGCTCCAAATCGGCCAGTCAGGCGTTATGATCAAACCCAAGACGTACCTGTGCTTCGGCGTCTCCGGCGCGGTCAACCATGTCACGGGCGTGTCTGCCGAACTCTTTGTTGCCGTCAATAGCGACCCGGACGCGCAGATATTCAATTTTTGCGACTACGGCGTCGTTGGAGACATGGATGTGATATGCGACTACATGATAGCGGAGCTGCTGAAAAGGAAAGGAGCGGCCCAAGAATAACCCATATAAAAATTGAGACGATGTGCCATGGCTGAGCGCATCGTCTCAATTTCAGATGTGGAAATAATACAAAGTTATTTGTTCATTTTTTCTGAGAGCTTTTCTGCTTCAATTTTCTTAAACAGCCGTGCGAGGACGATTATGGCGGCGATGGAGAGGACGAACTCAGCGAAGGGCTGGGCGTAGGCAAGGCCGTAGAGGGGGAAGAGACGGTTGAGCACCCACAGCGCGGGTATCTCCAAGACTATCTTCCTCAGGATCGCAAAGACCAGAGCGTCCTTGCCGAAGCCTACAGCCTGGAAAACGCCAACGGCGAGGAAATCGATGCACATGAAGGGCCCCGCCAGGGACATGCCCCTCAGGAAGTGGGAGCCGTAGTCGATGATGGCCTCGTTGTCCATGAAGAGCCCCACAAAGAAGCCCGGCGCGATGAAATACGCCGCAGATACCGCCGCTATCACTACGACCGAGGCCACGCCGGAAAAGCGGATGGCGCCCTTCATTCTCTTGCTGTTGCCGGAGGAGTAGCTGTAGCTTATGAGCGGCATCACGCCCTGGGAAAGGCCCAGCGCGACGTACATGGGCAGCATGTTTATCTTCTGCGCGATGCCCATGGCGGCTATGGCGTCGGCCTTGTATACCGAGGTGAAGTTGTTGAGTATCGTCATGCCCGTGACGTTCAGCAGATTCTGGATTGCCGCAGGCACGCCGACGCCGCAGACGGCGCGGACTATGCGCCGGTTGAAGCTGAGCTTGCGGATGTCGATGCAGACAAAGGTGCGACCACGCCGCACGGCGATGAGCACGAGGAAGTAGAGGCAGGCCACGCAGTTTGAGATAAACGTGGCGAGCCCCGCGCCCGCGGCGCCCATGCCGAGGCCCCAGGGCATGATGAAGATGGGGTCAAGCACGATGTTCAGCAGGCAGCCGCTCATCGTGCCTATGCTGGCATGTACGGAGGAGCCCTCGGCGCGCACCAGATAAGCGAGCACAACGTTCAAAATCGAGGGCGCCGCGCCGAAATACACCGTCCAGAGCATGTACGCCGCAGTTGCGTCCCAGGTCGTCTCATCCGCGCCGAGCAGGCCGAGCAGCGGGGCGTTGAACGACGCGCAGAGGATTGAGAAGATTATCCCGGAAAACAGCGCGCAGTAAAAGCCGAAAGCGGAGCTCCTGGACACCATGTCGTAGTCCTTGCAGCCCAGCGAGCGGCTCATAAGGCTCGAAGAGCCCACGCCGAAGAGGTTGTTTACGGCGTTGAAGGCGAGCAGCATCGGCGCGGCCAGCGTGACCGCGGAGTTCTGGATGGGGTCGTTGAGCATGCCGACAAAGTATGTGTCAGCCAGGTTGTACAGCACCATGACCAGGGAGCTGAGGATGGTCGGCACAGCGAGCTGAATAACTGCGCTGGGTACCGGAGCGGCTTCAAATAGGTAGGTTTTTTTGTCGAGTTCCTGCAATGGGGTTCATCTCCGGCTCTGAGTATTAAGCAAATATCAAGATAATGATAGCACTGTTTTGTGCAAGTTACAAGGCATGACGGGGAGGTTTTACTCAGCTTGGCCAATATTGACGCCGGCGCTGCCAAAATTTTGTGTAGAATTTTCCCCCGCAGCTTGCTATAATATATCAGCGGCAATAAGCATCCTGCGGACGGGAGGTTTGAGCGGAATGAATATTGAACTGACGCCAAAGGAATTCCGGCGCCTGCTGGATATGGTATATATAGGCAACTGGGTGCTCAATTCCACCCGGGGAGAGGACCGCTTTGAGGACTATGACCTGCTCCAGGAAAAGATGTTCGCCTACTGCGCCAAAAACGGCATGAAGGACCTATATCAGACCTGGTACGGTCACGTTTTCCCCTCAAAGGCCTTTGAGGAGGGCGGCATACACGAGGCGATAGCCGATTACGAGGACGCCGTGTTTTTCGACATCCTTGCTGAGGAGCTCGCCCGTCGCGACATGCATCTCGAAGACACCGACCCGGAGGATTTCACGGAGCTCACGAACCGTATGGACGAATATATATCTGAATTCGAGGAAAACGGCATCGACAACCTCACCATAGACATCTGACAGCGCCAAAGGGCCGGCAATGCCGGCTCTTTTTTTATTGCAAAATCCCACTGCCTGTAATATAATATTGTGCCTGCGTGCGTAAACGCGGGGATATTTTTGCGAGGTAATGGGTTTTGTACTTAAAGGCATTGGAGATACAGGGCTTCAAGTCCTTCCCGGAAAAGACGCGCCTGACCTTTGAGCGGGAGATAACCGCCATCGTCGGGCCGAACGGCTCCGGCAAATCGAATATTTCCGACGCCATCCTCTGGGTCATGGGCGAGCAGAGCTCAAAGACCCTGCGCGGCGGCAAGATGCAGGACGTCATTTTCGGCGGCACGGCCAAACGCGGGGCCATGGGCTTCGCGCAGGTGTCGCTCATAATAGACAACTCCGCCGGCATCCTGGGCATAGACGCGGAGGAGGTCACGATAACCCGCCGCTATTACCGCTCGGGCGAGAGCGAGTACTATATAAACCGCGAGCAGGTGCGCCTGCGCGACGTGAACGAGCTGCTGATGGACACCGGCCTCGGCCGGGACGGTTACTCGATAATCGGCCAGGGGCGCATAGCGGAGATAGTCAACGGCCGCAGCGAGGAGCGCCGCGAGGTGCTGGAGGAGGCCGCGGGCATTTCGAGGTTCCGTTACCGCAAGGAGGAGGCAGAGCGCCGCCTCGCGCGGACGGACGAGAACCTCCTGCGCATAAACGACAAGATAGACGAGCTGGAGCTCCAGGTCGGCCCGCTGAAGCAGCAGGCGGAGGTGGCGAAGCGCTATCTCACCCTGCGCGACGAGCTGAGGGTCGAGGAAGTCAGCGCCTGGATGGACGCGCTGGACAAGCTGCGGGAGCAGTCCCGCGCCATCGCCGGGGACTACGAGGCGGCTAAGAGCGGCCTGGATGCCGCCCGGCGCGAGCTGGAGGCTCTCTATTCCCGCAGCGAAGCCCTGGCCGAGCGTATGCGCCAGAAGGACGTGGAGGCCGAGCAGCAGCGCTCGCGCCTGTCCGCGGCGGAGGCGAAGGTCTCAGAGGCGGAGGCCGAGGCCGCCGTCCTGCGCAACAGCATCGAGAACAGCCGCCAGAGCGCAGAGCGCATGCGCGGCGAGCTCTCGGAGCAGACCGAGCGCGCCGAGACCATCGCCGGGCAGATAGAGGAGCACCAGAAGCGCATAGCTGAGATAGACGCGCGCGCGAAGTCGCTGGAGGCGGACGCCGCCTCGGCGCAGAACGTCATGGACGGGCGACGCATGCGCATAGAGAACCGCGAGCACGAGGCTGCTGAGGCGGGCGACGAGCTGACAAAGCAGATTGTCGAGCTGCGCAGCACCGATTCGCGCATAGCCATGCTCAGCGAGATGGAGAAGGAATACGAGGGCTTTGCCGGCGCAGTCAAGACCATTATGCGTGAAGCGCGACGCGGTACTCTGCGCGGCGTACACGGCACGGTGGCGGAGCTCCTGCGCGCGGACGAGCGCTGCACCCTCGCTATAGAGACGGCCCTGGGCGCGGCAATACAGAACGTCGTTGTGGACACGCAGGACGACGGCCGCCGGGCTATAGAGCTCCTCAAGCGCCGCGACGCAGGCCGCGCGACCTTCCTGCCCCTCGATACGATACGCGGCGGCAGGCTCGACCGGATACCGTCGGAGGACGAGGGCTGCCTCGGCCTCGCCGTGGACCTCGCGAGCTTCGACGGGCGTTATAGGAACATCTTTGAGAACCTTTTGGGCCGCACCCTGGTGGCGGAGACGCTCTCCGACGCCGTGGCCATCTCGCGGAAGAACGGAAACCGTCTGCGTATAGTCACGCTGGACGGCCAGCTCATAAACGCGGGCGGCTCCATGACCGGCGGCAGCGCATCGAGGAACGCGGGTATACTCTCGCGCCGCGCGGAGCTGGAGAAATTGCAGGGCAGCCGCGGCAGACTGGCCAAGGCCCGGGACGAGCTTGCGGCGAGGGTGGAGACCCTCAAGCGCGAGCTGGCCTCGGCGCGCTATGAGCTGGACGTCGCCGCGCAGGAGCTGCAAAGCGTAAATAACGAGCTGGCCTCCCTGCGGGCCGAGCGCCGCACGACGGAGAACGCCGCCGCGCAGCTGGAGCTGCTCAGGCAGAGCATCTCCGGCGACAGCCAGACGCGGGCGAAAGCGCTGGCAGATATGGAAGCCGGGGCCGAGAGCGCCAGGCACGAGCTCGCGGCGCGTGAGGAGCGCATAGGCGAGCTCCGGGCCGAGGCCGCGCGTATAAAAGAAGAGATAGCCGCCGCCACGCAGAAGAAGCTGGAGGTGGAGGGCGAGCGCACGAAGACAGACCGCGCCGTCCAGGAGAAGAACAATGCCCTGCTGGACATGGAGCGCACCTGCGCGAGGTTCGAGCAGAAGAAGCTCTCCGCCGAGCTGGAGGAAAAGCAGCTGCTGGACAAGCTCTGGGACGGCTACGAGCTGAGCCACAGCGCCGCCGAGGCGGTGCGGCGGCCCATAGAGAGCGCCGCAAAGTCGAACCGGCGCATTGCGGAGCTCAAGAAGGAGATGAACTCCCTTGGCACGCCGAACCTGGGCGCCATCGACGAATACGCCAGGGTCAGCGAGCGCTATGAGTTCCTCGCCTCCCAGCGGGACGACGTTGAGAAGGCGAAAAATGAGCTGCTGGGTATAATTTCCGACATAACCGGGGAAATGAGAACTATCTTCACCCGCGAGTTCACCGCGATAAACGAGAGCTTCCGCGCCACCTTCACGGAGCTCTTCGGCGGCGGCAAGGCGGAGCTGACGCTGGAGCCGGGCGAGGACGTGCTCAGCTGCGACATAGATATAAAGGTACAGCCACCCGGCAAGGCGCTGACGACGCTCTCTCTGCTCTCGGGCGGCGAGACGGCCTTCGTGGCCATTGCGCTGTATTTTGCCATCATCAAGGTCCGGCCCACGCCCTTCTGCGTCATGGACGAGATAGAGGCCGCGCTGGACGAGGCGAACGTCATCCGCTTTGCGGAGCACATGCGCCAGATATCGAATAAAACGCAGTTCATAGTCATCACGCACCGCCGCGGCACGATGGAGGAGGCGGACTTTCTCTACGGCGTGACGATGCAGGAAAAGGGCGTCTCCAAGGTCATAGAGCTAGACCTGGAGGAGGCCGAAAAGCACACAGAGGAGGCAGCGGGCGAATGGGATTCTTCGACAAGATAAAGGCCGGGCTGGAAAAGACCCGGCGACAGATGGGCGGCGTCTTTGCCGAGTTCACGGGCGAGAACGAGGAGTTTTTTGACGAGCTGGAGGAGGCGCTTATCGTGGCGGACTCCGGCGCGGACACGGCATATAAGGCGGTGTCCAGCCTGCGCGACATGGTCCGCGAGCGCTCTCTGCTGGGCAGGGAGGAGGTCAAGGCGGGCCTCGTGGAGGTGCTCTCGGGCATACTCTCCGTGGGCAGCTTTGAGCTGAAGCTGGACACAAAGCCCTCCGTCATCCTGATGGTCGGCGTGAACGGCGTCGGCAAGACGACGACTATAGGCAAGCTCGCCGCCAAGTTTACTGCCCAGGGCAAGAAAGTCCTGCTCGCGGCGGGGGACACCTTCCGCGCCGCGGCGGCGGAGCAGCTGACGGTCTGGGCGGAGCGCTCCGGGGCCGACATCGTGAAGCACGGTGAGGGCTCCGACCCCGGAGCCGTGGTGTTTGACGCCCTCTCCGCCGCCAAGGCGAGGGGCACGGATATCGTCATCATCGACACGGCCGGACGCCTGCACAATAAGCAGAACCTGATGAACGAGCTGGCCAAGATTCGCCGCATAATCACCCGCGAGCTGCCGGAGGCCGACGTCGAGACGCTAATGGTCATCGACGCCACCACGGGGCAAAACGGGCTCATCCAGGCCAAACAGTTTGCGGACACCGCGGATATCACGGGCATCGTCCTCACGAAGCTGGACGGCACTGCGAGGGGCGGCATCGTGTTCGCCATCGCGCGCGAGATGGGCGTGCCGGTCAAATACGTGGGCGTGGGCGAGGGCATGGACGACCTCATGCCCTTTGAGCCGAAGTCCTTTTCGGAGGCGTTGCTGTCATGAAGCTGATACTTGCATCGAACAATAAGGGCAAGGTCGTGGAGTTCCGCGAGATATTGGCTGGGACGGGCATAGAGGTCATCCCGCAGCGCGAGGCCGGCTGCGATTTCGAGGTGGACGAGACGGGCGAGACTTTTGAGGAAAACGCCTTTCTCAAGGCCGAGGCAGCAATGAAGGCGACGGGCCTGCCCGCCGTCTCCGACGACTCCGGCCTTGAGGTGGACGCCCTGGGCGGCGCGCCCGGCGTACACAGCGCGAGGTATACCGGAAATCACGAGGATTCCGACCTGGACCGGCGCAAATTCCTTATGAAGAATCTGGAGGGCGAGGAACATCGCACGGCGCGTTTCGTCTCAGCCATATGCTGCGTGTTCCCTAACGGCGACGTCCTGCGCGCCCGCGGCACCTGCGAGGGGCGCATAGCGACCTATATGAAGGGCGAGAACGGCTTCGGCTACGACGCCATGTTCATCGCCGAGGGCCATGACATCACCATGGCCGAAATGACCCACGAGCAGAAGAACGAGATTTCGCACCGGGGCCGCGCCCTGCGCGAGTTTGCCCGCGTGCTGAAGGAGTATTGCGATGCTGACAAGTAAGCAGAGAGCCTATCTTCGCGGCCTGGCTGCGAAGGAGGACACCATCCTGCAAATAGGCAAGGACGGGATAACGGAAAACACCACAGCTGCGCTCTCGGACGCCCTGCGCGCCAGAGAGCTGGTAAAGGGCCGCGTGCTGGAAAACTCCATGCTGACGGCGCGCGAGGCCTGCGACACGCTCTCGGAGCGCTGCCGGGCCGAGCAGGTGCAGGTCATAGGCAGCAAGTTCGTGCTCTATAAGCGCAACGAGACCGACCCCAAGATAGAGCTGCCCAAGTCCCAGAAGCGGAAATGAGGATAGCGGTCTACGGGGGCAGCTTCAACCCCCCGCACCCGGCGCACGTCCGGGCGGCGCGCCTGGCCTACGCGGCCCTCGCGCCGGATAAGCTGCTCGTGATCCCGGCGGCTGACCCGCCGCACAAGGCCCTGGCCGCTGGCAGCCCCACGCCGGAGGAGCGCTTCGAGCTTACGAAGCTCGCTTTCCGGGACTTCCCGGAGGCCGAGACCTCGGATATGGAGCTGCGCCGGGGAGGGGAGAGCTATACCTCGGACACCGTCGAGGAGCTGGCTCGGGAGTATTCCGGTGCGGAGCTCTGGCTCGTCATAGGCACGGATATGCTCACGAGTTTTGAGCGATGGCACGAGTTCCGCTCAATCCTCGCGGGCGCGGCTCTGGCCGTCCTGCCCCGGAACGAGGGCGAACTGCCGGAGATAGAGCGCTGCGCCGCGCGCTTCGAGGCGCTCTACGGCGCGCGGGTGCGGATAATAGACGCCGCGCCCCTGCCCATGTCCTCCTCAGAGATGCGGGACATGCTCGTTGCCCGCAGGGGAGCGGACGTGCTCGACGGCGAGGTCTATGCGCGCATCATCCGCCTGCGCGACTACGGCGCGAAGCCCCAGCTCGATTGGCTGCGCGAGCGCGCCTATGCCTACCTGAAACCCAAGCGCATCCCCCATGTTGCCGGCTGCGAGCAGGAGGCGTCAAAACTAGCCCTGCGCTGGGGCGAGGACCCGGGCGACGCCGCCGAGGCCGGGATTTTGCACGATATCACCAAAAAACTCAGCATGGACGAGCAGTTGATATTGGCGGAGAAATATGGTATAGTGTTCGATAAATTTGAGCGGGAGAATATAAAGCTCACGCACGCTATCACGGGAGCGGCGCTTTCTAAGGAGCTTTTCGGCGTCCCGGAGCGAATTTACAGCGCCATCCGCTGGCACACGACGGGCCGCGCGGATATGACGCTGCTGGAAAAGATAATCTACATCGCGGACTATATAGAGCCCACGCGCGACTTTGAGGGCGTGGAGCGGCTCCGGCAGCTCGCGTATGAGGACATAGACTCCGCCATGGCCCTCGGGCTCAGGATGAGCCTGGAGGAGCTGAGGCAAAGCGGCATTGAACCTCATGGCGCCACCGTAAGCGCCCTGGCATGGTACGGAAAGGACAAGGTGTAATGCATCTCTACGGCGGAAGCGGAAAACACTCAAAGAAGAAGCCCGAGAAAGAAAAGAAATACGAGGAATACGACTACGACGCCGGCTACGGCGAGGACTATGATTACGAAGACTACGACTATGAACCCGCGCCAAGGCAGAGCCATAGCCGGAACGCTGGCCAGACCCGCAAGACCGAGCCCAAGCCCCGCAGAAGCGAGCCTCAGCGCCGCAGCCGCCGCAGGGACTCCGAGGACATAAGGAGCACCAACCGCACCGTCTACGGCGGCAACGGCTATGACTATGAGGACGACCTGCACTTTGCCTCGGACGCCTATATCTCGCGCGAGGAGCAGCGCAGGAACAAGCACCGCGGGCGCGGCGCGCTCATAACCATCTGCGTGCTGCTCATACTCTGCATAGGCGGCTATGCTGGCTTCAAGATGTGGGCCAAGCCCGCCGCAACGCAGGATAACGGCCCCAACACCTACGACAGCGACGACAGCAGCTCGGCCGGCGGCGTGGACGGCGTGGCGCCCGGCCAGGCGGACAGCAACAGGCGCCCCGGCGTCTGGACCTTCCTGGTCAGCGGCCTGGACCGCGAGGGCCTGCATACCGATACCAACATTGTCGGCATGTTCGACACTGTAGAGGGCAAGCTGAACCTCGTGAACCTCCCGCGTGACCTGCTTATAAATATTCCGATAAGCCCCAAGCAGATGAACCAACCCTATCCCGCAAGCATCAACAACGGCGGCGACGGCATCTCCGCCCTGCTCGACGCGGTGAAGGATATCCTCGGCTACGAGGTGGACTGCTGGGCGGTGATCGACATCCAGGCCACGGCGGACATTGTTGACGCCATAGGCGGCGTGTACTATGACATCCCCTTCGACATGGACTGGGACGCGCCTGACCAGAACCCGCCCGTGAGCATCCATATCAAGCAGGGCTACCAGCTCCTGGACGGCGACGACTTCGTGAACGCCATGCGCTTCCGTATCTCGAACGACGGCTCCAACACCTACATCGGCGGCGACATCGAGAGGATAGCCTTCCAGCAGAAGCTGCTCATGGCCCTGGCCCGCCAGACCCTCTCGCTGGAGAATATCCCGAACCTGACGAAGATTTTTGAAATTTATGAAAAGCGCGTTGACACCAACGTCTCCGTCGGCAACCTGGCCTATTTCGCCACGGAATTCATGAAGCTGGACGCGGACAGCATCACCTTCCAGACCATCCCCTCGAAGGGCGACGGCTACGCCCTGGGCAAGAGCTATGTTTTGCCCTATATCGACGAGTGGCTGGAGGTCATAAACGAGTACCTGAACCCGTTCACAGTCGAGATAACGCGCGAAAATATCAATATGATATCCTACGACATGGAGACCGGCACCTGGGATATGACCCAGGGCTACATCGCCGGTCAGTGAGGAATAAAGGGGAGGTAGGGAAAATGCTGACACCGAGAGAGATAGCCGAGGCTGCGGTCAGGACGCTGGACGTTAAAATGGCCAAGGATATAAAGCTCCTGTGCACCACGGAGCAGACCGTGCTCGCGGACTATTTCGTCATCTGCACGGCGACGAGCTCCACCCACGTGAAGACCCTGACGGACGAGGTGGACAAGGCCCTTTCCGAGCTGGGCGAGCCGCCCCTGCGCCGCGAGGGCTATCGCGGCGGCGGCTGGATCCTGCTGGATTTCGGCTGCGTCATCGTGCACATCTTCCAGAAGGAGATGCGCGAGTTTTATAACCTCGAACACCTGTGGAGCGACGCGGAGGAGATAAGCCTCTCAGCCCTTCCCGGCCCTACGGTCTGAGCCTGGAGCTCGGGTCAAAGGGGCCTGCGGTACAATATAAAAAGGGGAGAACTGAAAATGGCTTACGATTTCCTGAGAATAGAGAAAAAATGGCAGAACTACTGGCTTGAGAACAAGACCTACAAGGCCGTTACCGGGGATAAAACGAGGAAGAAATTCTATCCTCTCATAGAGTTCCCCTATCCCTCGGGCGACGGACTGCACGTCGGCCACCCGCGGCCGTATACGGCGATGGATATCGTCGCGCGCAAGCGCCGCATGGAGGGCGAGAACGTCCTGTTCCCGATAGGCTTTGACGCTTTCGGCCTGCCCACCGAGAACTACGCCATCAAGAACCACATGCACCCCCGCGACGTCACCAAGCGCAATATCGAGCGCTTTTCAAAGCAGCTGCAAATGCTGGGTTACAGCTTTGACTGGGACCGCATGGTCGATACCACGGACCCCAACTATTACAAGTGGACCCAGTGGATATTCCTGCAAATGTACAAGCAGGGCCTGGCGTATAAGACCTCCATGCCCGTCAACTGGTGTACGAGCTGCAAGATAGTCCTGGCAAACGAAGAGGTTGTGAACGGCGTCTGCGAGCGCTGCGGCGGCGAGGTCATCAAGAAGGAAAAGAGCCAGTGGATGCTGGCCATCACGAAGTATGCCCAGCGCCTGCTGGACGATCTGGACGACGTTGATTATATCGAGCGCGTCAAGATACAGCAGCGCAACTGGATAGGCCGCTCCACGGGCGCCGAGGTGGACTTCGCCACGACGGCGGGGGACACGATGTGCGTCTTCACCACGCGGCCGGATACGCTCTTCGGCGCGACCTATATGGTCATGAGCCCGGAGCACGCCCTTATAGCCAAGTGGTCGGACAAGATAACGAATCTGGACGCCGTCCGCGCCTACCAGCGTGAGGCCGCGCGCAAGTCCGATTTCGAGCGCACGGAGCTGAACAAGGAAAAGACCGGCGTTGTCCTTGAGGGCGTCCGCGCGATAAACCCCGTGAACGGGGAGGAGATACCCATCTTCCTGTCCGACTACGTCCTCGCAAGCTACGGCACCGGCGCTATCATGGCCGTCCCGGGCCACGACCAGCGCGACTGGGAGTTTGCCGAGAAGTTCGGCCTGCCTATAATCGAGGTCGTAAAGGGCGGCGACGTGACCAAGGAGGCCTATATCTCCAAGGACGAGAGCGCCATCATGGTGAACTCCGGCTTCCTGGACGGCATGACCGTAAAGGACGCCATCCCGGCCATGATAAAGTGGCTGTCCGAGAAGGGCCTTGGCCGCGAGAAGGTGAACTTCAAGCTGCGCGACTGGGTCTTCTCCCGCCAGCGCTACTGGGGCGAGCCCATCCCCATAATCAACTGCCCGAAGTGCGGCTGGGTGCCCATGGACGAGAAGGACCTGCCCCTGCTGCTGCCGGACGTCGAGAGCTATGAGCCGACCGACAACGGCGAGAGCCCGCTCGCGCACATGCGCGACTGGGTGGAGTGTACCTGCCCGAAGTGCGGCGGCCCAGCCGAGCACGAGACGGATACCATGCCCAACTGGGCCGGCTCCTGCTGGTACTTCCTGCGCTACCTCGACCCGGATAACGACCAGGCCCTGGCGAGCGAAGAGGCCCTGGACTACTGGAGCCCCGTGGACTGGTATAACGGCGGCATGGAGCACACGACGCTGCACCTGCTGTATAGCCGCTTCTGGCACAAGTTCCTCTATGACATCGGCGCCGTGCCGACGAAGGAGCCCTACGCCAAGCGCACGAGCCACGGCATGATCCTCGGCCTGAACCCGCACAACTACGCCAACCTCAGCGATGACGACCGCGACAAGCTGCTGGCCGAGTACGGCAGCGAGAAGGCCGTGCGCGAGTACCTGGTGGAGAAATACGGCGAAATGGCCGAGCACCCCATAGTTAAGATGAGCAAGAGCCTGGGTAACGTCGTGAACCCTGACAGCGTGGTCAAGGAGTTCGGCGCAGATACGCTGAGGCTGTATATCATGTTCCTGGGCGACTTTGAAAAGGCCGCGCCCTGGAATCCGAGTGCCGTCAAGGGCTGCAAGCGCTTCCTGGACCGCATCTGGGCCATGGCCGAGAACCGCATCGAGGGCGACGAGAGCTACTCCGCCGCCAACGAGAAGGAAGTCCACCGCTGCATCAAGAAAGTCAGCGAGGACATAGAGAACATGAAGTTCAACACCGCCATCGCCGCGATGATGACGCTGATGAACCAGTTTGCCGAGCACGCGCCCAGCCGCGGCGATATGAAGGCCCTGCTGGCCCTGCTGAGCCCCTTTGCGCCGCACATGGCCGAGGAGCTTTGGGAGATACAGGGCTTCGAGGGCATCGCCAGCCTGAGCCCCTGGCCGCAGTACGACGAGGCCAAGACGCTCGACGACGAGAAGGAGATAGCCGTCCAGGTGAACGGCAAACTGAGGAGCACCGTCGTCGTCCCCGCCGGCTGCGAGGACGCCGTCGCCGTGGAGGCCGCGCTGGCCGACCAGAAGGTGAAGAAGTTCACCGACGGCTGCGCGATAGTGAAAACGATAGTAGTGAGGGACAAGCTGGTAAACATTATCGTGAAGCCCTCCAAGTGAGTTTTTCTTGACATCGGCGCGCGAAGTAATTATAATGCATATGCTAACGGGTTAATTGCCCTTACTGCGCCGCAAGGTGTCTTTGGAGGGAGGGAATAGAATGTCTGAGATTTACGTTAAGGAAAACGAGTCGCTGGATAACGCACTCAAGCGTTTCAAGCGCAGCTGCGCCAAGGCCGGCGTCCTGGCTGACCTGAGGAAGAAGGAGTACTACCAGAGCCCCAGCGTCAAGCGCCGCAAAAAGTCCGAAGCCGCCCGCAAGAACAAGAACAAGCGCTATTATTAAAAGAAAAGCTCCGCCGAGAGGCGGAGCTTTTTGTTTTTAACCGCTGCAGGAGCAGAGCCTTATGTTTTCGCGGAAACCTAAGATATGTAGGAACCCAGTAGGGGACGGCGTCCTCGACGTCCCACAAATGAAATCTAAACGCCGCCGGTGGCGGCGTTTTCACCAGTTCCCACGCCGCGTCCCGCACCCTGTAAATCCAGCGGCACGCGGCCCGACCTCGTCGCAACCCGTAGGGGTCGGCGTCCTCGACGACCCTTTTCTTCGTCCATCGCCACCTCACCACGTTCCTCCATCCCCCCTGTAGGGGCGGGGCTCCACCCCCGCCCGGCGTTCGTTCACAACCGGCGTTACAACGGTGCGCAGGGGCTGCGGGCGGCGGAGACCGCCCGCAAAGGGGGAACCCCCGGCGAGGGTTCCCCCTTTGACCCCCTCCTGCGCTTCTTTAGCACAAGG